>Ga0310810_10000802_pt1 | contig 31867 bp, 30 predicted proteins | sample NCmetagenome_FD_207641 | JGI IMG/M metagenome (GOLD analysis project Ga0310810, IMG submission 207641) | Soil microbial communities from experimental microcosm in Duke University, North Carolina, United States - NC | ecosystem: Engineered > Artificial ecosystem > Soil microcosm > Unclassified ... | reverse complement strand
GCCTGCGGGCACCTTGGCGAAGGACACCACGTACGCCTCGTTCGGCTGCATGATCATCGGGCCGGTGAGCTCGCCCATCTTCTGGCCGGGCATGTTCGCGTCGAGCTGCGCCTTCGCCGCCGCGTCGGTGACGTTCTGGAAGGTGACGTTGTGCGGACCACCGGACACCATGATGAACTTGACGGCGTCGCCCTGCTTCACCGTGAGGTTGGCGGGATCGAACCGATAGCCCGAGGCGTCGCCGATCATCTTGACCTCGTGCGTGGCGCCCGTGGGGGGAGCGGCAGTCGCCGCGCCGGCGGCGGGAGCAGCGGCTGTGCCGGTCGCGCCAGCGGTCGCCGTCGCGGAGGAGTCGGCGGCGGGCGCCGCAGCGGCGGGTGCCGCGCTCGTGGCGGCCGCGGCCGCCGTGGTGTCAGTCGCAGCGGGCTTGTCGCTGCCGCCGCACGCGCCGAGGATGGTCGCACTCGCGAGGAGCGCAATACCGTGGAACCGCATTTCTGTAGGCCTCCAGTAGACCTGAGCGTGATGTGGTACACGTGTGGAACACGACGCGGGGCCCGCATCGTTTTGTGAATTTATTCACAAGCCGCCGGGCACGCAATTCACCTCGGTACCGTTGCATTCGCGGCATCTCCGCCCGTGCACCAGCGCCTCGGCGGCGTTGACCGGCTCGCTGGCGCCGGTTAGGTTGCGCCCCATGCCGCACACCCGCGTCCACTATCACGCGCATCGCCACCACGGTCCGACGGGCCGGGGCGTGACGCGCGTGCACGGGTAAGGGGAGAGCGCTCTCCGCCCGGCTGCGCCGATCGACCCGCCGCCCGTCCTTCCGGACGGGCTTTTTTTTCGCCCCGCCCTGCCGCACTCCGACACCCGCGTTCGTCCAATGCTCCGCATCGCTCTGCCCAACAAAGGCCGCCTCGCCGAGGAAGCCCGTGAACTCTTCACCGACGCCGGCCTCGAGATCCGCGCCGCTGGGCCACGCGCCCTCACGGCATCGCTCGGCGGAGAGTTTCACGCGCTCTTCGTGCGGGCGCAGGACATTCCGGAGTTCGTCGCGGACGGCGCGGCGGATGCCGGGATAACGGGTGCCGACCTCGTGCGCGAGTCCGGCCGGGCGCTCGATGAGCTGGCCGACCTGACCTTTGGCCGGTGCCGGCTGGCCGTCGCGGCCACCGAGGAGAGCGGCATCGCGTCGCTGGACCAACTGCGCGCCGGCACTCGCGTCGCCACGGTCTTTCCGCGCCTCACCGCGGAGTTTTTCGGCAGACGCGGTCAGTCCGTGGAGATCGTGCCGGTCTCCGGTGCGGCGGAGATCGCACCGCACATCGGCATCGCGGACGTGATCGTCGATCTCGTCTCGACGGGCTCGACGCTCCGTGTGAACGGCCTCCGGGAGATCGCGACCGTTCTCGAGTCGAGCGCCCGCCTCATCGCCACCCCAGGCGCGCGAGCCGACACGGAGCGCGGCCGCGCGCTCGAGGAGCTGGTGGCGGCACTCGGCAGCGTGCTCGCCGCGCGCGGCAAGCGATACGTGATGGCGAACGTCCCCCGCACGCAGCTCGACGAAGTGAAGCGCGTCGTCCCCGGCCTCAACGGGCCGACCGTGATCGACATCATGAATGGCGGACGGTTCGTGGCGGTGCACGCCGTCGTTCCGGCCGCGACGATCTATCGCACGATCGCCGATCTCAAGTCGCTGGGCGCCGAGGGCATCCTCGTCACGCGCATCGAGAGGCTGATGTCGTGAGCGACGCCACGACGCGGGGTGCCGTGCTCCGGTGGACGGGGACGTGCGGCGCGCTGTCCGACGTGGATCGGCGCGCGCTGTTCGACCGGACGGGCACGATGGATCACACCATCCGCGAGCAGACGACGCACATCGTCTCGCGCGTGCGCCGCGAGGGCGACGATGCGCTGCGTGCGCTCGCCCGCGAGCTCGATGGCGTCGCGCTCGACCAGCTCGAAGTGCCGCGCCCGCGGTGGCGAGCCGCCCTCGACGGCCTCACGCCGGACCTCCGCCGCGCGCTCGAGCGCTCGGCCGAGAACGTCGCACGAGTGCATCTCGCTTTCCGTCCGACACCACGGGAGACGGAGAGCGAGCCCGGAATCATCGTCGGCCGCCGCCCCGATCCGCTCGGCCGCGTGGGCGTGTACGCGCCAGGTGGCCGTGCGGCATATCCGAGCAGCGTCTTGATGGGCATCGTGCCCGCGCGCGTCGCAGGCGTGGGGGAGATCGTTCTCTGCTCGCCACCGTCGCGGGAGAGTGGCCAGCCGTCGGAGGTGGTACTCGCCGCCGCGGCGCTCGCCGGCGCGGACCGCGTGTTCGCTCTTGGCGGCGCCGGCGCGATCGCGGCGATGGCGTACGGCACGTCGTCGGTGCCGCGCGTCGACCGGATCGTGGGCCCGGGCAACGCCTACGTCGCCGAGGCGAAGCTGCAGGTCGCGAGTGCCGTGGCGATCGATTCGCCCGCGGGGCCGAGCGAGCTGCTCGTGCTCTGCGACGATTCGGCGGATCCGGCGCTCGTCGCCCGGGAGATGCTCGCGCAGGCAGAGCACGATCCGCTCGCCGCCGTCGTCGCGGTGTCCACGAGCGCGCGCAGCGCCGCCGCCATCATCGAAGCGCTCGAGGCGCAGCTGCCGGCGCAGGCGCGCGCAGAGATCTCGCGTGCGGCGCTCGGCTCGCAGGGCGCCGTGCTGTGGGCGCACTCCGTGGACGACGCGATCGAGTTTGCCAACGCGTATGCCGCGGAGCACCTGCTCCTCCTCGTGGACGGGCTCGACGACGCGCTGGCCCGGCTGAGGAACGCCGGCACGGTGTTCGTCGGAGCGGCGGCCTCCGTCGCGTTCGGCGACTACATGACCGGTGCGAACCACGTGCTTCCCACGGGTGGCCTGGCACGCTCGTACTCCGGCCTCTCGACGCTCGACTTCGTGCGCTGGACGACGTATCAGCGAGTCTCGCCCTCCGCGGCGGCGCGCCTGGCGGACGACGTCGGCATCTTCGCCGACGCGGAGCGGCTGCCTGGCCACGCCCTCGCCGCGCGCGCGTGGCGCGCCGGAGCCGGTTGATGATGGCGAGCGAGCGCGCCGTCGCCGGACTCGCACGCGCCGAAGTGCGAGCGCTTCCCGTCTACTCGCCGGATGCCGGCGAGTGTGACGTGGACGTCAGCGAGAACACCAACCTCTGGGGCACGCCGCCCGCGGCGCTCCGAGCGATCGCGGAGGCGCCCGTCGCGCTCCCGAGCCGCTATCCCGCGCTCGAGTCCGAACCGCTCCGGGAGGCCGTGCTCGAGTATCTGGGGTTGGCGGACGCGCCGGGAATCGGCATCGTCGCGGGCTGCGGATCGGACGATGTGCTCGACGCGGCACTCCGCGCGTTCGGCGTGGCGGGCGACGAGGTCGCCTTCCCGGCGCCGACGTTCGTCATGATCCCGATCCTCGCCCGCCTCGACGGCCTCGTGCCGATCGGCGTGCCGCTCACGTCGTCGTACGGACTCGATCCGGAGCGGCTGGTCGATCGCCGCGCGAAGATCACGTACCTCTGCACGCCGAACAATCCGACGTCGACCGCGATGTCCCGGGCGGCGGTGGAGTACGTCGTCGATCGCGCGGCCGGACTCGTGATCATCGACGAAGCGTACGCGGAGTTCGCGCCCGAGACCTTCGTCTCGCTCGTAACGAGGTCCGAGCGCGTGCTCGTGACGCGCACCTTTTCGAAGGCATTCGGAATGGCCGGCCTCCGGGTCGGGTACGGGGTCGGCGGCACCGCGCTCGTCGACCTGGTTGCGCGCGCGCGCGGTCCGTACAAGGTCAACGTGCTCGCCGAACGCGCGGCCGTCGCCGCATTGCGAGACGCGCCTGACGCGCGTGGCTGGGTGCTCGAGCACGCGCGCATCGCGACCGCGAACCGCGACCGGCTCGCGTCGGAGCTACGATCGTTGGGGCTGCCCGTGGCGCCGGCATCGGGCAACTTCGTGTTCGCGCCCACGGCAGCGGCAGCCTCACTCGCGCGCGCGATGTCCGATCGCGGCGTGCTGGTGCGCGCGCTCGACGGACTGACGGAGGATGTTCCCGCGCTGCGTGCATCCGGCGGCCGCGGTCTGCGGATCGGCGTCGGACCGTGGGACGCGATGACGCGCGTGCTCGGCGCACTGCGCGAGGTGCTCCCATGCGCGTGACGATCTTCGATTACGGAGCGGGGAACCTGCACTCGCTCGCGAAGGCGCTCGAGGCCGAGGCGGTGGACGTCCACGTCGAGCTCGACCCGGTGCGGGCAACCGCCACCGACGTGCTCGTGCTGCCCGGCGTCGGCGCCTTCGGCGCGGCGGCGGATCGGCTCGCTCCCGGCCGAGCCGCGATGCGCCACGCCATTGCCGGCGGGCTGCCCACGATCGGGATCTGCCTCGGCATGCAGCTTCTGTTCGACGGCAGCGACGAGGGAGCCGGGGAAGGTCTCGGTCTCATCGCTGGCCGCGTAACGAAGCTGCGCGCTGGACGCGTGCCGCAAATCGGCTGGAACGCCCTGGAGATGGAGCACGATCGACTCTTCGAGACGGCGCCGCTCCCCATCGCGTACTACGCGAACAGCTTCGTATGCCGCCCGGTCGACGAGACGACCGTCATCGCCTGGAGCGAGCACGAGGGCGATCGGTTTCCCGCCGCGGTCCGAAGCGGCACCGTGGTCGGGGTGCAGTTTCACCCCGAGAAGAGCTCGTCGGCGGGGGTGCGCTTGCTCCGGTCCTTTCTCGACGAGGCGCGGGCGGCGCGAGAGGTCAGATGATCGCCATTCCCGCCGTGGACCTTCGTGACGGCGCCTGCGTGCAGCTCGTCGGCGGCTCGTACGCGGAGGAGCGCGTGCGACTCGGCAATCCGATCGACGTCGTGCGAAGCTGGGAGCACTACGGGTTCCAGCGACTCCACCTCGTGGACCTCGACGCGGCCACCGGGCGCGGATCGAACTTTCCGCTCATCCGCGACATCCTCGCCGACGCGAGCGTGCCGGTCCAGGTCGGCGGCGGGGTGCGCACGGACGAGCGCGTGGAGGAATTGCTCGCGGCGGGCGCGTCGCGCGTGATCGTCGGGACGCGCGCGCTCGAGGAGCACGACTGGCTCACCGAGCTCGCGCACCGGCATCCCGGAGAGATCCTCGTCGCGTGCGACGTGCGCGAGCGCCATGTCACGACGCGCGGCTGGGCGCACACGCTGCCGGTCGACATCCTCGACGTGGTCGAGGAGCTGAACGGCTTGCCGCTCGCCGGATTGCTCGTCACCGCGGTCCACCGCGAAGGTCAGCTGCGCGGCACCGATCTGCCGCTGATGGAAGACGTCGCCGAGGCGTCGGCCTTTCCGGTGTACGCGTCGGGCGGGGTGACGTCCGTGGCGGACCTCCGTGCGCTCGAGCATCGTGGCATCGCCGGCGCGGTGATCGGAATGGCGTTGTACACCGGCGCGCTCGATCCCGTGGTGCTGGCGGGGGAGTTCGGCGAATGATCCTTCCGCAGCCAGTTCGATCCACTTCCGGAATTGAGGGAACCCGATGAGCGTCGTCGTCCGCGAGACGAAGGAGACCACGATCCGCTGCGAGCTGACGCGCGGCACGGGGCGTGCTTCCGTGCAGACGGGGCAACCGTTCCTCGACCACATGCTGGTCGCGTTCGCGCGCTACAGCGGACTCGATCTGACTCTGCAGGCGACGGGCGATTTGCCGCATCATCTCATCGAGGACGTGGCGATCTGCCTCGGCGCGGCGCTCGGCGCGCTGCTCCCGCAGACGGCCGCGCGCTACGGCGATCGGACGATCCCGATGGACGAGGCGCTCGTGCATTGCGCGCTCGACCTCGGGGGCCGAGCATTCTACCGCGGCCCGCTTCCGAGCACGCTGTACGACCACTTCATGCGCTCGCTGAGCGACAACGCGAAGGCGACCCTGCATCTTCGCGTCCTGCGCGGCACGGACCGCCATCACGTCGTGGAGGCCGCGTTCAAGGCGCTCGGGCTGGCCATCCGCGACGCGTTCGTGGATTCCGGGGCGGTGTTCAGCACGAAGGGAGCGGTCGCACTGCGCGTGGAGGAGCGCTAGATGCTCACGCGGCGCGTGGTGGTCTGTCTCGACGTGAGAGGAGGGCGCGTGGTGAAGGGCACGCAGTTCGTCGACCTGCGCGACGTCGGCGATCCCGTCGCGCTCGCGACGCGGTACGAGCGCGAAGGCGCCGACGAGATCGTCTTTCTCGACATCTCCGCGAGCGCCGAGGAGCGCGGAACTCTGCTCGACGTCGCGCGGCGCACGGCGGAACGCCTCTTCGTCCCGCTCACGATCGGTGGCGGCGTGCGCACCGCGGACGACGTCGGCCTCGCGCTCCGCTCGGGCGCCGACAAGGTCAGCATCAACTCCGCGGCGGTCGCACGGCCGGCCGTGATCACGCAGTCCGCGGAGCGATTCGGTTCGCAGTGCGTCGTGGCGAGCATCGACGCGAGGCGCGACGGCGAGCGCTGGCGCGTGTACGTGAAAGGAGGCCGCGAGGCGACGCCGCTCGACGCGGTCGAATGGGCGGTCGAATGCGTGCGCCGCGGCGCGGGCGAGATCCTCCTCACGAGCATCGATCGCGACGGTGCCCGCACGGGCTACGACGTGGCGCTGACGCGCAAGGTCGCCGATGCGGTGCCGGTGCCCGTGGTGGCCTCGGGCGGCGCGGGAAGCGCGGCGCACGTGTGCGAGGTGCTCGTCGACGCGCGCGCCGACGCGGCGCTGCTCGCTGGCATCCTCCACGACGGGCTCACGACGGTGCAGGCGGTGAAGGGGGCCATGCGCGACGAAGGCATTCCGGTGCGCGCCGCATGAGCGTTCTTCGTCCCGGCCAATCGCGAGCACCGGAGGCGGCGCTCGTTCTCGACGCGCGTGTCGCGCCGGCCGCGGAGCTCGCGCGGCTCACGGGAACGGTGGCGCTGCGGCACTACCGGTCCCAGTTGAAGGTGGAGACCAAGGCGGATGGATCGCCGGTGACGATCGCCGACCGCGCCGCCGAAGAGGCCGCGCGCGCCTGGGTGCGCAGTCGCTTCCCCGACGACGGCATTCTCGGCGAGGAGCTCGGTGAGGAGCGTCCCGGGTCTCCGCGGCGATGGGTCATCGATCCGATCGACGGCACGAAGGCGTTCATTCGCGGGACGCCGCTCTGGGGCTCGCTCGTGGCGCTGTGCGAGGGCGAGAGCGTGCTCGCGGGCGCCGCGTATTTTCCCGCAGTCGACGAGCTGCTCGCGGCCGCGCCCGGCGCGGGGTGCTGGTGGAACGGCCGGCGGTGCCAGGTCTCGTCCGTGGGCGCGCTCGGCGACGCCACCGTACTCACGACGGACGAGCGCTTCCGCCACCGGCCCGAACGACAGGCGGGCTGGCGTGCGCTCTCCGACGCCGCGGCGGTCAGTCGCACGTGGGGCGATTGCTTCGGCTATCTCCTCGTGGCCACCGGACGCGCCGAAGCGATGTGCGATCCCGTGCTCTCGCCCTGGGACGCCGCGGCGCTGCAGCCGATCGTCGAGGAGGCAGGCGGCACGTTCACCGACTGGGACGGCGCGCGCACTGCGTTCGGTGGCAGCGCCGTGGCGACCAATCGCGCGCTCGGCGACACGGTGCGCAGCGTGCTGGCGTCCGCCGATGCGTCTCCCTCCACTCCGCGCTGACATGACCGACCTGGACCTGGACTCGCTGGACTTCGCGAAGGGGAGCGGCCTCGTCACCGTCGTCGCGCAGGACGCCGAGAGTGGCGCCGTGCTCATGGTGGCGCACGCGGATCGCGAGGCGCTCGAGCGCACGCTCGCGACGGGCGAGATGCACTATCGCTCGCGCACGCGCGGCCTCTGGCACAAGGGCGCCACGAGCGGGAACGTCCAGCAGGTCGTCTCGCTGCTCACGGACTGCGATGGCGACGCGATTCTCGCCCGCGTACGCTCGGTGGGCCCCGCCTGTCACACCGGCGCTCGCTCCTGCTTCGGTGAGGCGGCGCTCGCGGCGGACGCGCTGGGCGCACTCGACGCGACGATCGCCGCGCGTGAGGCCGACCCGATGCCGCGGGCACGGGAGGAGACGCCGAGCTACACACGGCGGCTCTTCGCCGATCGCAATCTTCGCCTGAAGAAACTCGGGGAGGAGAGCGCGGAGCTCGTCACCGCGTGCGCCGACGGCGATCGCGCGCGCGCCACCGAAGAGTGTGCCGATCTCCTGTACCATGCGCTGGTCGCGCTTCGCGCCGTCGGCGGCGCGCTGGCCGACGTGCGCGTCGCGCTCTCGGCACGCGTGGGAGCGCCGCGCCGGTAACCGGCGCGGCGCTCGGGGGGCTCAGAACTCGGACACGAGCGAGCGGTCCAGCTTCGAGGCGTCCCCCACGTAGGCGAAGCGGAAATCCTTGAGGTAGCGGCGCGCGACGCGACGCACGTCTTCCGGCGTCACCTTCTCGAGGTCCTGCATGAACCGATCGGCGGCCCGGAAGTCTCCGCCGAACACTTCGGCGCGTGCCAGCACGTTCGCCTGATCCGCGTTCGTCTCGTTCTTGAGGTAGTACTCGGTGATGAACTGCTGCTCGAGGCGCCGGAGCCCCTCCGGGTCGACTTGTTCGTTCTGGAGCGTGGAGAGCTCGTGGCGCATGATCCGGAGCACGGCGTTCGGGTCGACCGTCGTGACGTACAGCCCGCCCACGCCGTACGCCCGGTCGATGAACTGCGCCTCGACGGCATAGCTCAAGTTTCGGCGCGAGCGCACTTCCGTGTAGAGGCGGCCGGAAAGCACGGCCGTCGCGACGCGAAGCGCTGTATAGTCCGGGCTGGTGGGGGGTGGTCCGGGCACGTATCCGAGGACGTAGTTCGTCGGGATCGACCGGTTGTCGATGGCGAGCGCACGCCCCGTCGCGGCCGGCGCGGGCGGCGGGGCCCACGCGTACGAGCCGCGGGGCAGCGTCGCGATCGTGCCGCGCACGAGTCGCTCGATCTCCGCGCGGTCGACGTTGCCGACGACGACGAGCAGCATCCGCGATGTGACGAACTGCTGGTCGTGATAGGCGCGGAGCTGTGGGATCGTGATCGCCGCGAGCGAGGCGGGGGTGCCGGTGACGTCGATCGCGTACGGGTTGCCGCGGTAGAGCAGGCTGTCGGCGAGCTCCTCGGCTGCGTCGTCCGGCTGCGTGGTGCGCTGGCGCGCGTCGGCGATCATCTGGGCGCGCGCGATCTCCACCTCTGGAGGAGAGAGCGTCGGCGCCATGACGCGATCCGCGAGAATGGCCCACGTCGAATCGAACGTCGCGCGGATCGCGTGCAGGCCGATCGCGCTCCAGTCGTCGTTCGCCTCGATCGAGATCGTGCTGCCGAGATTCGCCGTGCGCTGCCGCGCACTGGCACCCGGGAAGCGCCGCGTGCCGCGCTCGCTGGCAAGGAGGAGCAGCGCCTCGATGCCCGCGTCCGCCGGTGTGAGTTGCCGCGCCCCGCCGAGGAAGTAGAGGTTGGCCGCGATCACCTCGTTCGCCGTGTTCCGCCGCAGGATCACCGGAAGACCGTCGACGTCGAACTTGGTCGTGACCGCGGTGTCGAGGCGAGCGCCGGGGGACGCGGCCGCGGCGCTCGCCTCGAGGGGTTGCGCGGACGCACTCGGCGCTGGCGCCGCCAGCATCACGAGCAAGGCACCGAACGGCACGCGGCGGGGCCTCACGGCTGAGCTCCTGGCGACGCCAGCTCCGCTTCGGTCAGCTTCAGCGCGCGGCGCGTCTCCGGCGAGAGCACCACGCCCGTGACGTGCGGCTTGCCGACGATGTAGCGCGAGGCGTACGACCGCAGATCGTCCGGCGTTTGCCTGGCCATGGTGTCCACGTAGCCGTAGAAGTAGTCCAGCCCCGTCACGGCCCACCAGAAGCCGAGTTGATGCGCGAAGCCCGAGGCGCGTTCGAGACTCTCGATCGAACCAACCATGCGTGTACGCTTCACCCCGTCCACCGCCGCCGTCGTGATGTAACCGGGCTTCACCACCTCGGCGAGCTCGCGGTCGAGCGCCCGTAACGCGTCGCGCAGCTTGTCCGGTTGTACCTCTCCGCTGATCGTGATCGGGCCGACGTTGTTGAGCGTGTAGTAGTTCACGATCATCGACTGCCACAATCCGCTGTCCACGAGCGCACGCTGGAACCGCGAGCCCGGCTGATTGAGCACGTCGGAGAACACGTCGGCGGCGTACGTCGCTGCGGGATCGGCGTGCGCGCCCGGACCGTCCCACTGGATCACCGCGATCACCGCGTTCACCGGCTCCTCGACGACGACCCCCTTGTTCTCCGCGAGTGGTGGCACGGGCGGGATCGGATCCGTGACGAATGGATCCGGCGCACGAGCCCAGTCGTTGAACGCGCGCCGCGCCGCGCCGAAGATGCGTGCGGCGTCCACGTCGCCGGTGACGATGAGCGCCGTGTTGTTCGGCACGTAGTACTTCCGCTGGATCGTCCGCATCTGCTCGGGCGTCGTCTTGAGGATCACGTCGCGCTCGCCGAGGGGATTCTTGCGGCTCCATGCGCTCCCCCAGAGCGCCTTCCCGGTGGCCGTCGTCAGCGCGTAGTACGGATCCGACTCGATGCGGTCGTACTCACCGATCACCACGGCGCGCTCGCGTTCCAGCTCGTCCTTCAGGAAGAGCGGCGTGCGCAGCGCCGTGGCGAGCAGCGTGATCGCGGGATCCACGCTGTCCGACGGCACCGTGAGGAAATAGTTGACGCGTTCCTCCTGCGTGCTCGCGTTGAAGATCGCGCCGAGCTCCGAGAGGCGAGCCACGAACTCGTCCGGCTCCGGATATCCGCGGTTCGCCTTGAAGAACATGTGCTCGTACAGGTGCGAGAGCCCTTCGTACGACGGCGACTGCGTGAACGAGCCATTCCGGACGTCGGCTTCCACCGTGGCCAGCGGCACCCCGTGATTCTCCACGACGATGATCTCCAGGCCGTTCGGCAGCGTGTCGCGCCGGATGCGGCGCTCGAGCTCGGCGCGCTGCGCGCCGAGCGGCAGCCAGGCGACGAGCAGCAGCACCGCGACGAGTACACGGATCACGATGCGCGGTGGCGCGTCATCGGCGCTCATGATTTCTTTCCCGAGCCCATGTCCAGACTTCCCTCCGGTTCGCCGAGCGCGCCGCGCGCCGTCGTCGCGCCCGCCGCCCTCGATCGTGTCGCCACCGCGCTCGCGGGGCCATGCCTTCGGCGCGACGTGCGGCTCGCGCCGTACACCACGTTCAAGATCGGCGGACCCGCCGATCTGTACTTCGAGGCGGAATCCGCCGACACGCTCGCCGGGGCGATCCTGGCCGCACGCGACGCGCAGATTCCGTACTTCGTGCTCGGGCTCGGCGCCAACGTGCTGATCGCCGACAAGGGAGTGCGCGGGCTCGTGATCCGGAATGTCTCGTCCCACCACGAATTTCGCGATGACGGCCGCCTCTGGGTCGAGAGTGGCGCCGTCATGGCGAAGATCATCCCCGAGGCGATTCGTCTCGGCTGGTCGGGCCTCGAGCACTACGTCGGCATCCCGAGCACGGTTGGGGGCGCGATCTGGCAGAATCTGCACTTCCTCTCCCCCGCGCCCGAGCGGGAGCGCACGATGTTCATCGCCGAAGTGTTCGAGTCGGCCGACCTGCTGACCGAGGAGAGCGAGCGCCGAACCGTGGGCGCCGCCTACATGCAGTTCGGGTACGACGACACCATCCTCCATCATCGGCGCGACACCGTGCTCTCGGCGGTCTTCCGGCTCGAACGCGGCGATCCGGCGGTGATGCATCGGGTGATGCAGGAAAACCTGAGCTGGCGCGGTGCGCGGCACCCGTGGCTCGACTGGCATCCGAGCGCCGGCTCGATCTTCAAGAAGCTCGAGGGAGTCGGCGCCGGCCGACTGGTCGATCAGTGCGGTCTCAAGGGGTACCGCATCGGCGACGCGCAGATCTCGCACATTCATGCGAACATCATGGTCAACCTCGGTCACGCGACGGCCGCCGACGTGATCGCGCTCATCCGCCACGCGCAGACCACGGTGCGCGAGCGGCTCGGATACGAGCTCGAGCCGGAGATCGGCTTCATCGGCGAGTTCTGACCGCGCGCGCTCACGTCGGCGTGCGGTCGTCCGGCGGAACGAAGTTCGACAGGAACTGGCGCTCCTGCAGCGTGAGGCTGCCGATCCCCGACGCGTTGATCTTGTCGAGGATCCGGTCCACCTCGTCGCGGTTCACCGCGTGAATGCTGGTCCGATCGACGTTGCGCCAGTTGCCGAGTGCGGGATCCGACACTTGCGGCGTCGCCGCGGCTTTGAATCGCCGCGCTCCGACGCCTCTCCGCTGCTCGAGAAACAGCAGGTAGAGCGCGCCGCCGACGAGCCCTCCGAGGTGTGCGAAATTTGCGACCCCGAGCCGCTGGCCGCCGATCCCGCTCACGAGGTCGAACGCGGCGTAGATGAGGACGAGCCACCGTGCTTCGATCGGGATCACGCCGTAGATCATCAGACGGAGCCGCGGCCAGAACCGCGCGAGTGCGAGGAGCACGCCGTAGATCGCCGCCGAGGCCCCGACGATCGGCACGCCGTGCACGAGGATGCTCGAGACCAGCGCTCCGGCGACTCCGCTCACGAGGTACAGCGTCAGGAACCGACGAGCGCCGAGCCGGTCCTCCACCATCGGCCCGATGAACGCCAGCGTGATCATGTTGAAGAAGATGTGCCCGAACCCCCCGTGCAGAAACATGTAGGTCACCAGCGTCCAGGGCTTGATCAGCATCTGGGGCGGATAGAACCAGAGCGCCGGCGTCAGCCCGGGCGACGTCTGCTGCACGAAGAAGATCACGACGTTCGCGATCAATAGGCGTAGGACCCACGGGGTCACGAGAGAATCTCCATCACGTTGAAGCCGTCGCGCGCTCGAGCGATTCGAGCGATGCCGTGTCCTGCTCCCACGCCGCGAGGGCGGCGTCCAGCTGCTCGCGGAGCGCATCCAGCCGTGCGCCCAGTCGGCTCGCCTCTGCTACACCGTTCGGCCGCGTATAGAGCGCCGGATCGTCGAGCGCGGCGGTGACCGCGTGCACCTCCCGCTCGAGTTCGGCCACTTCGCGCTCGGCCCGTGCCGCTCGGTCCTGCGCCTGGCGCAGCTGCCGGCGCGCGTCGGCCGACGTCGAGCGCTGCTCCTCACGTCGAGTCGTTCGCTTCTTCTCGTCCACGCGCCGGAGCGCGAGCTCCTCCGATGCGCGCACCGTCGCGGCGTGGGCGCGCTCCTCGCTCACCACCTCCCATTCAGCGAAGCTGCCGTCGAACTCCGTGATGTGCCGCTCGTGCAACACCCACACCTTCGAGGCGAGCGCGCGGAGCATCGCGCGATCGTGGCTCACGAGAATCACCGTTCCCTCGTACGCCTCGATCGCGTCTTCCAGCACCTCGATCGTCTCGACATCGAGATGATTCGTCGGCTCGTCGAGCACGAGCAGGTTGGCGCGCGTCAGCATGAGCATCGCGAGCGCGACCCGCGCGCGCTCACCGCCCGAGAGCGTGGATGCGCGACGCTGCGCCTCGTCGCCCGAGAAGCCGAAACGGCCGAGATGGCCCTGCACCATCCGCCGTTCCCAGTGTGGGCGGAGGTCGGCGACGATGTCGTAGAGCGTTTTCTCGAGCGGCACGCCGCTCAGCTGCTGGTCGTAGTAGGCGACGCGAATGGAATTGCCGACGCGCAGTTCCCCCGCCTCCGGCGCCCGCTCCCCGACGAGCGCGCGGAGCAGGGTGGACTTGCCGGCGCCGTTCGGCCCGACGACCCCGAGTCGGTCGCCGCGATTGACCCGACCGCTGAACCGCTCGATCAGCGTGCGCCCCGGAACGGCGATCGTGACGCGATCCGCCACCGCGACCTGGTCGCCCCCGCGCTCGGCGATCTCGAGGCGAAGCGCCATCGTTCCCTCCTCGCCGCTCGGAGCGCTCAGGCGCGGCAGCCGCTCCAGCCGTTTCCGGCGTCCTTTCGCCTGCCGGCTATTCTGTCCGGCGAGGTTGCGGGCGATGTAGTCCGTCTCGCCCGCAATCGTGCGTTGCTGCTTGTCGAACGCGCGCTGCTGGGTGAGCCGCCGTTCCTGACGCTGCTGAACGAACGCTTCGTATCCGCCGCTGTAGGGCGTCGCCGTGCCACCCTCGAAATGGAGAACGTGGTCGACCACTGCCGCGAGGAAGGCTCGGTCGTGGCTCACCAGCGCGATCGTGCGATCGAGCTCTCGGAGGTATTCCTCCAGCCAGCGCGTCGTCTCGAGATCGAGGTGGTTGGTGGGCTCGTCGAGCAGAAGGATGTCGGACGGCGCGACGAGCTGCCGCGCCAGGCCGACCCGTCCGAGTTCGCCGCCGCTGAGCTGTTCGAGCCGTTGCTCGCGCGCGGCGGATGGGTCGAAGCCGAGCCCTTGAAGGACTGCGTCGACTCGTGGTGCGATCGTGTATCCTCCCTCGCGCTCGAACCGTTCCAGATCGCGTCCGTAGCGCGACAGTGCCGCGTCATCGCTTGAATGAGCGAGCGCGTGCGCCTGTTCCGCCAGCGAGTGTTCGAGCGCCAGCAGGTCGGCGAATGGCCCCGCTGCCGCTTCCCATACGGTGGCCGCGGCGCCGTACTCACGGTGCTGGCCTAGGAGCGAGAGTGAGAGGCCGGTTTGGCGCGACACCACGCCGCGGCTCGGCTCGAGCTCGCCCGTCAGGAGCCGGAAGAGCGTCGTCTTTCCGGATCCGTTTCGACCCACCACGCCCCAGCGCTCGCCGGCGGAGATCGTGAAGGTGACCTCTGCGAACAGCGTCGTGGCACCGAACTCCACCCCGGCCCCACTCACGGCGACCTGCGTCATCGACGCCGCATGCGCCTGGGATGCCCGCTCATGTCGCCAGCCAGCTCTTCCACGTCTCCTCCGCCGCGCCGATCGAGAGCGCGTTGCCACGCCGCACCAGCGGCATTCTCAGGATCAACGGCTCGGCGGCCAGCAGCTCGAGCCACCGCTCGTCGCCATAGCGTGCCGTCCGGAGCCCGAGCTCCGCGTAACGTCTCGCGGACTCGTCGATGAGCGCGGCGACCCCGAACTTCTGCGCGAAGCGCGTCAGCTCGCCGCGTGAAGCCGCGCGCTCGGCGAGGTCGACGAAGTGAGTCCGGACGCGACGCTCGGCGAAGAACCGGAGCGCCTTTCTCGTGTCCGCGCTCTTCTTCACTCCGAAGATCTGAACGTCCATACCGGCAGGCTCGATATAATAGGACGGCAGCCCGCTCCGTCTTCCCCCTCCACTCCTCTCGTGCGTCGCACCAGCGAGTATACCTACACCCCCGCGTGGTGGGTACCGGGCGCGCACCTGCGGACGCTCTGGGGAAAGTTCGTACGTCGGCCACCGCCCCTGGAGACGCACAGGGTGCGCTGGCAGACCCCCGACGACGACGAGCTCGAGCTCCATCGCGTCGGCCCCGCCGATTCGGCGAGCGCGAATGGCGCGCGGCTGCTCGTGTTGCACGGACTCGAGGGAACGATTCACTCTCACTATCTGCGCGGGATCCTCTCGAGTGCCAGCGCGCGCGGCTGGCACGCGGACGCGCTCATCTTCCGCACGTGCAACGGCAAGATGACGCGGGCGCGGCGGCTCTACCACTCCGGGGAGACGACCGACCTCGCGTTCGTCGTCGACCGGCTCGTGCGCGAGCATCCCGGGCAGCGGCTCGCGCTCGCGGGTTTCTCCCTCGGCGGCAACGTGCTGCTGAAGTGGCTCGGCGAGCGCGGTGCCGATCTCCCCGACGAGGTGGTCGCCGCTGCCGCCGTCTCCGTCCCCTTCGACCTCGAGCGAGGCGCACGCGCCATCGAACGCGGGTTCTCGCGCGTATACACGAGGCACTTTCTTCGCACGCTCCGCGCGAAAGCGCGTGTGAAGCTCGCACGCGATCCCGGGCTGTTCGAGTCGGCGGCACTGGAACGCGCGCGTTCGCTGTTCGAGTTCGACGATGCCGTCACGGCGCCGGTGCACGGCTTCGCGGATGCACGCGATTACTACCGGCGCTCGAGCTCGATTCATTTTCTCGATTCCGTTCGCCGACCCACCTTGCTGCTCAGCGCCTACGACGACCCATTTCTCCCACCCGCAGTGCTCGACGACGTGGCCCGAATCGCGCGGCACAATGCAGCGCTCACCGTGGAGTTTCACCGGCGCGGCGGACACGTCGGCTTCCTCTCCGGTCGCTTACCTTGGACGCCGCGCTATTACGCGGAGGAGCGGCCGCTCGCGTTCCTCGAATCCGTAATGCTCAGTTCGTCCCACAGTTTCGCGTCAATGTCACGACGATGAGTCGTCCGTGTCGCTATCAATGCCCCATCGCCGGCCTTCGAATTCACCATAGAGCACCACGGAGCTCACTCATGCCCACGCCGTTTCGCCGAATCACCGCCGCCGCAGCCCTGAGCTGCATCGCGCTGGCTCTCGCGATCGCATGCTCGCGAGAGTCTCCCGCCGCCGATGACCACGCCGGTCATACCACGACGTCGACCGCCGCAGGCTTCGCGTCCGCGCCCGACGACAGCACCCTCCCAGCCGGTGCGGCGACCGTCGCGGCGCGCCTCGCGAAGTCGCCTCGACATGGGGAGTTCGTCACTATCCGCACCGGACCGGCCGATAGCGTGCGCGCGTGGGTCGTGTACCCGGAGCGCTCGACCAAGGCGCCGGTCGTCATCGTCGTGCACGAGATCTTCGGTCTGTCCACCTGGGTGCGTGGCGTCGCCGACCAACTCGCCGCCGACGGCTTCATCGCGATCGCGCCCGATCTGCTCACCGGGAAAGTCGCGTCCGAGCCGGGTACGGATACCGTCGCCGCGGCGGCGGCAACCGCGGCCATTCGTTCGCTGAAGCCGGAGGACGTGCAGCGCCAGATCGCCGCCGTCGGCCAATACGGCATGAGTCTCCCCGCAGCGGAGAAGCGCTACGGCGTCGTCGGCTTCTGCTGGGGCGGAGGAGTCTCCTTTGCCTCAGCGGTCGCGAGCCCATCGGGGCAAGGTGCCGCCGTGGTCTACTACGGCACCTCGCCGGCGACCGAGTCGCTCACGAGCGTCAAGGTACCGGTGCTCGGTCTCTATGGTGGCGACGACGCGCGCGTCGGCGCGACGGTCCCTCCGGCCGACTCGGCCATGAAGGCGCTAGGTAAGCGCTTCGAGCCCCACAGCTTTCCCGGTGCGGGTCACGGGTTCCTCCGTCAGCAGGACGGGAAGGGAGGCGCCAATCTCGCCGCGGCCAAGGAGGCATGGCCTCTGACGATTTCCTTCTTCCGGTCGACGCTCGGCCGCTGAGCCGATGAGCTACCTCTTCCTCGCCGCGTTCATCGCGGGCCTTCTCCTCGCGGTGCGCGTCATGTTCTTCGGCGCCGAGCGGCGCCGCCTCCAACCGGCGGAGGCGATGCCGCTCCGTCGCTCGGAGCCGGCGATCATCGGGTTCCTCGTGATGTTCGGCGTCGCGGGCTACCTCCTCACGCGGCGCGGTACGGTGGCTCCCGCCGCGGGAGCCGGGATCGCCGCGCTGCTCGGCCTGGTGTGGGCACTGATCGTGACGCGCATCGCGGTGGCCACGGCGCGCCTGCAGCCGGAGCACGACCCGGACGACCCGCGTTACGTGCTGCAAGGGCACGTTGCACTCGTCTCGGCGGCGATCCCTTCGGAGGGGGAGGGCGCCATCACGATCGCCGAGGCAGGAACGTCGCGCCGAGTTCGAGCGCGCGCGATCGACGGCTCCGCCATCGCGGAAGGCGAAGAGGTGTGCATCGAGCGTATTGAGGACGAGATCGCCTTCGTGGAGCTCTGGGCGACCGTCGAGCAGCGGCTCTGATGGCCGGCTCTCTCGCCCCGCGCGGCTGGCACGGCCTACGCATCGTGGCCCGCGAGCGCACCTTAGGGTCCGCCCCATTGATGGTGCGCGGAGGAGGCGTATGTCGGACGCGGTGATCTTCGTCCTGATCTTCGTGGGGTTCTTCGTGCTCCGCGGAATCGCGGCAACGGTGGTGTTCTTCTACCTCATCCCCGAAGGAGACCGCTGCCCGAACTGCGACGCCGCGACGCTGCGCGTCGAGTCACGCCTCGTCGACCGGTTCCTTCCCTGGTTCCGGAGCAGCTGGTGCTACGAGTGCGGGTGGCACGGCATGCTTCGCCGCGGTCCACTCACCCCGGTGAGTCCGGCGCACGAGCTGACGAAGCTTCCCTGACCGAGTCGCCGGTGGCGCGCGCCAGCACCGCGAGCCAGTCCGGCCAGCTGCCACTGAGCTCGAAATAGTCGTCGAAGTAGACGAGTCCCATTGCTTCAAACTCGTCGAGCAGCGTCGCGAGCGCGTCACCGTCGTACACCGGCCCGATCGCCACGAGCTCGCCCTCGACCCGAAACTCCGCTTCCGTGAGCCCGAGGCGCTCGTCGATCGCGGCGCGCGTGAGCCCCGAGCGCTCGTAGGCGGCGCGACGGAAGAACAGCGTGGGGACGCCCTGCGTGACCGGCAGTGCCATGGATCGCTCCGCGAGCGGTGTCGCCGGCGAAGTTACCGTTGCGGCGCTCCTCCATCCACCGCGACGGTCTCTGGGAGCCACTACCTTTCCGCCATGACTGTGCTCACCGAGCGATGGGAAGCCGAGTTCGACGTCCTGGTGGTCGGTGCAGGCCACGCGGGCACGGAAGCCGCAGTCGCCGCCGCACGGCGAGGCGCGCGAACTGGGCTCGTCACGAGCGCGCTCGAGACCATCGGCCAGATGTCGTGCAATCCGGCCATTGGCGGCGTCGCGAAGGGCACCGTCGTACGCGAGGTCGACGCCTTGGGCGGCATCATGGCTCGCGCGACGGACCTCGCGACGCTGCAGTTCCGCATGCTGAATCGGAGCAAAGGACCCGCGGTATGGGCGCCACGCGCCCAGTGCGATCGCGGCTTGTATCGCCGCGCCGTGCGTGGCTTGCTGGAGGCGCACGCCGGGCTGCGCGCCATCCAGGGGACGGTCGCGCGGCTCGTCCTCGACCGGGACGCCGTCATCGGCGTCGAGACGCTCGAGGGGCGGCGGTTTGGCGCCCGGTCGGTGGTGATCACCACGGGCACCTTTCTTCGCGGTCGCATCCACATCGGCACCACGACGTCGCTTGGCGGCGGCCGAGCGGGCGAAGCGCCCGCCACGCATCTCGCCGAACAGCTCGACCGTGTCGGACTGAAGGTCGCGCGTTTCAAGACGGGCACCCCCCCGCGCATCGACGGACGGTCCGTGCAGTGGGACGCGGTCGAGCGCCAGGATAGTGAGATCGACCAGTTCGACTACTCGTGGTCCCACTTCTGGCGCGAGCCGCGTGTTGCCCCGGACGGCGCCACGCGGCATCCGGCGCAGCTCCCCTGTTGGATCACCTTCCTCGGGGCCGAGGGAAAGGCGCTCATCTCTGCCCACATCGGCGAGTCCGCGATGTATGGCGGCGCGATCGCTTCGCGTGGCCCACGCTATTGTCCATCCGTCGAGGACAAGATCGTGAAGTTCCCCGATGCCGAGCGCCATCAGCTCTTCCTCGAGCCGGAAGGGCACGACACGCGGGAGCTGTACGTGAACGGCTTGTCGACGTCGCTTCCCGCGCCCGTGCAACTCGCGGTCCTCCGCTCCATCCCGGGTCTCGGCGACGTCGCGATGACGCGAGCAGGATACGCGATCGAGTACGACTATTATCCCCCCACGCAGCTCGACGCGACGCTCCAGGTGCGCGCCCTGCGCGGGCTCTATTTCGCCGGCCAGATCAACGGCACCACCGGGTACGAGGAAGCGGCAGGACAGGGGATCGTCGCCGGATCGAATGCCGCCGCGTGCGCGCTCGGGAGCGCACCCCTCCTGCTCGGCCGCGAGTCGTCGTACATCGGTGTGCTCGTCGATGATCTCGTGACGCGCGGAGTGGACGAGCCGTACCGCCTCTTTACCTCCCGCTCCGAGTTCCGGCTCACCGTGCGGCAGGACAACGCACTTCGCCGTCTCGCGCCCATCGGGCTCGACCTCGGCCTCTACGACGACTCCGAGCGCGCGGTCGTGGCCGATCGGCTGGCCGCCGAGGACGAGGCACGACGACTCGCCGACGCGACGTCCATTCGGCCCGAACAGGCGGCGGACATACTGGCCGCTGCCGGCAGCGCACCGCTGGAACATGCAATTCGCATCGCCGACGTCGCGCGCCGTCAGGACGTCGCGTTGCTCGACCTCTTGCACGCGGTCGGTGTGGGCACGGCGCTGCCGCGCGATGCCGTGGTGAGCACGGAGCTGGAGTTGAAGTACGCTGGCTACTTCGAGCGTGAGCGGGCGCAGGCGGACAAGCTGCGCCGGATGGGCACGTTCGCGCTCGACGAGTCGCTCCCCTACGCCGACTTGCGCTCGCTCTCGCTCGAGGCACGCCAGAAGCTCGCCTCGCTCCGTCCGCGCACGCTGGCCCAGGCCGCCTCCGTGCCGGGGGTGAGTCCGACCGACCTCCAGAATCTCGTGATCGAGATCGAGAAGCGTCGGCGGCTCGCGGCGGCCTCCGGTCGAGCGTCCGGCGAGTGACGGATCGGCCGGCAGGCACCGGCCGCGCATGGACGCTCGGGGGGGCGTCACTGTTCCTGATCTTCGGCTATCTCCCGATCGCAAACTGGATTCACGGCGGTCGCGACTCGCCGCATTACGCGACCGATCTGCAGCACTGGGTCGCGGGCACTGCCATGGCGCTCGGCGCTGCGCTCGTCTACGTGATCGTCGCGCGCAGAGTGCCGCATCTCTGGCGCGACGATGCGCTGGCGCCGGCGATCTCGTTCTGGCTGCGGCGCCCGCGCGCCAGCACGCTCATCATCGTCGCCACCGCGCTTCTCGCGTACGCCGTCGTGGCGCGACTCGTGTTCGACGGGCGTCCGCTGCTCGTCGACGAAGTCACGCAGCTCTTTCAGGCGCGCCAGTTCGCCCATGGCCGGCTGGCGGCGACGCGCGATTCGGTGCCGGAGCTGTTCAGCGCGTTGGAGCTCGTCGAGCATGACGGCCGCGTGTTCGCGCAGTTTCCGCCCGGCGGCCCTGCCGTGCTCGCGCTGGGCGTCCTGACGGGAGCCACGTGGCTCGTGGTGCCCGTGTGCGGTGCGCTGGCAGTCGGATGCTTCGCCGGATTCGTTCGATACGTCGAAGCCGAGCGAGGGGGTGTGTCGCTGCTCGCGACGATCCTGTTCGCCTTCGCGCCGTTCATGCTGTTCATGTCGGGCTCTCAGATGAACCACGTGCCCGCGCTCTTCGGCATCTGCGCCGCCCTGTCCGGATTCGCGCGTGCGAGCACATGCGACACGTCACGCGCGAGGCGCGCGTGGTACTCCTTCCTCGGAGGCGCAGCGCTCGGCTTCGCGGCGACGATTCGTCCCGTCGACGCGATGGCGTTCGCGCTTCCGATCGCGGTCATGCTGCTTCATCGCGCGTCGAGCGATCGACGCGCGCTGCGAGCGGTCGTCGCCGCAGGCCTCGGAATCGCTGGACCGCTGGCGGCGATGCTCTGGTTCAATGCTCGGACGACGGGTAGCCCGTTGCGCTTCGGCTACGATGCGCTGTGGGGTTCGAGGCACGGCCTCGGATTCCATGCGGCGCCCTGGGGACCGGAACACACCGTCGCGCGAGGGCTCGAGCTCGTGAGCCTCTACGGACTGCGGCTGCAGGATTTCCTTTTCGAGACGCCGATACCGTCGCTCACCGCGGGTGTCGTCGCGCTGCTCATCGCCTCGCGACTTCGCCCGATGGATCGTGTGCTGTTCGCGGCCTCCGGTCTGCTCGTGCTGTCGTATTTCGCGTACTGGCACGACGGGTTCTATCTCGGTCCGCGGTTCTTCACGTGCCTCCTTCCGCTGCTCGCGTTGTGGACGGCGCGGCTCTACGCCGAGTGGCGCGAGCGCTGGGGACGAGAGCACTCGTATCGTCTACTCGTCGTCGCATCCGTGGTGAGTGGCTTCTTCGCTGCGGCGATCACCGTACCGGCTCGAGCTCGCGAATACGCGAGTCTGGCGCCCGCGATGCGGTGGAACGTCGACTCTGCCGCGCGCGCTGCGGGAGTGCACGACGCGATCGTGCTCGTACGTGAGAGCTGGGGTGCGCAGCTCCTCGCGAGGCTCTGGGCGCTCGGGGTCGATCCTGGCGAGGCCGGATCGCTCTACCTCGGAACGGACGCCTGTGTGCTCGAACGTGCGATCGATTCGCTGGAGCGGATCCACGCGCGTGGCGAGCCAGCACGCAGGATGTTGTTGCCACTGGCTCGCGATTCCGCACGCGTTGCGCCGTCCCCTTTCTCGTCGGATACGACCGAGCGCGTTCTTCCCGGTGCGGTGTACGGTCCTCGCTGCGTGCAACGGATAGGCGAGGATCGCGCGGGGTATACCACCTTCCTCCCGAGCATTCTCGCCGGCGATGACCGCGTCGTCTACGCGCGCGATCTGCATGCGCGCGATTCGCTGCTGCTCGAGCGCTTTCCGTCTCGCGAAGTGTACTTGCTTCGCCCATCCTCCGATCACGCGGGCGAGGTTCCGCGCTTCTGGCGCCTCGCGCGCGATTCTCTGCGCTCCGCCTGGGGCATGGACGGATCACCATGGGACGGAGCGCGTCGTGTGGACGGATCACCATGAGATGGAGCGCGTCGTGCGCTCGACCGCCGAGCGTGTGGGTCGGGACCACGGCGTGCAGTGCACCGCCCGCGTGTGCACGCCGAGGAGCGGTCGGCGTCTCCCACGGCCGGCGGGCGAACGAATGTGGCTGCGTCGGCAGGGGTGTCATTAGTATCGGGGTGATACTATATCGTCTGTTTGTCCATCGTACTGTGAGGTTCTCATGAGTTCGGCATTGCGGTCATCGCTGGCTTCGCAATTCTCAGTGCTCGTCGCGATTGGGGCGATGCTTGGCCCCTCCCGCTTGGCGGCCCAGGTTCCCACGCCGGAGCCGGAACGTTCGCCAGTGCCATCGATCGTATCGTCGGGGCAGGGAGAGGCGAAGGTGACGCCGGATCGCGTTTCAGTGTTGGTCAATGTGCAGACCCGCGCGCCGACGGCCGCGGCCGCCGCCACGGAGAACGCTCGCCGCACGCGTTCCGTACTCGACGCGCTCGCTCGACTCGGGCTTACGAAGGATCAGCTCTCGACGGAGGGATACTCGGCGTATCCGGAGATGCGCTATGACCGGGACGGCGGCGCTCCGCAAGTCACTGGGTACGTCGTGACGAACTCGGTTCGGGCGGAGTCGAAGCGGATCGACCAGGCTGGACCGATCATCGACACGGCGCTCGCCGCCGGAGCGAACGTGATCGGCTCGCTGTCGTTCTACGCGGAGTCGATCGAGGCCCCGCGGCGTGAGGCGATCGCGGAGGCGGTTGCCAGCGCCCGAGCCGACGCTGAGGCGATGGCGCGCGCTGCGGGAGGACATTTAGGGAGCCTGCTTGAACTCTCGACGCAGGGGCCCACGGTTCCACCTCGCCCGATGTTCGATCTCGCCGCGCGCGGAAAGGTCGCGATGGCCGAGCAGACGCCCATTAATCCGGGACAGCAGACCGTTACCGTATTCGTCACATCTCGCTGGGCGTTCGTGCCTGGTCAACAGTGAGGACACAGTTCTACCTACAGATGAGTCCGCTCCGGCGGGCGCTTCTTGTATGTGCCACGTGGCTCATTTCTGTTCTGGGTGCGAATGCCTCTTGTATGTGCCACGTGGCGCACTTCCGGAGGGAGCGGAAGCGCCTATCTTCGCCACACTGCGCGCGGCTCGGGCCCGGCTACATTTCGCACGTTCGGGTAACCGAGGATCCTCCGACGACCGCCCGCAAGGTTGCCGGTATCTCGTGCACGCTCTCGACTCTTCCCCGCCCGAGCGGTTGATCCCGCTCGAGCCTGCAGGCGACGCCGAACGATAGAGTGCCCGTGGCCCGTGTATTCGCCATTGCAAATCAGAAGGGCGGCGTCGGCAAGACCACGACCGCCGTAAACCTCGCGGCGAGCTTGGCGGTCGCCGAGCGCCGCACGCTGCTCATCGATGGGGATCCCCAGGGGAATGCCACGAGCGGAACAGGGATCGACCGCGATGCCTTCGAGCGAACGACGTACGATATCCTCATTGGCGCGGCCTCGATAAGCGAGACGCGGATTCGGGGCGTACAGTTCCAGCATCTGGACGTGGTCCCCGCGACACCCGATCTCGCCGGCGCCGAGGTCGAGCTCGTAGACGCACCTGATCGGGAGCGTCGCATGAGGCAGGGGATCGATCAGATTCGCAACGAATACGACTTCGTGCTGATCGATTGCCCCCCATCGCTCGGACTGATCACACTCAACATGCTGGCTGCCGCCGACGCGCTACTCATCCCACTGCAGTGCGAGTACTACGCGCTCGAGGGACTGAGCCAGCTGTTGAACACGGTCCACCTCATTCAGCGCAGCGTGAACCCCTCGCTTGCCATCGCGGGCGTGCTGCTGACGATGTACGACGCTCGGCTCAACCTCTCGCGTCAGGTTGCCGCGGACGCTCGCGAATACTTCGGAGCGCAGGTCTTCGACACGGTGGTGCCGCGAAACGTCCGCCTCGCCGAAGCGCCGAGCTTCGGCAAGCCGATCATCTTGTACGACGTCCAAAGCATCGGCGCGCAGTCGTATGTGGCGGTCGCGCGCGAGTTGCTTGCTCGGGAGGAGCGCACGCGCTCCGAAGCCCTCGGTGAGTCCTCGGAACGTCGTTCCCACCCGTCGCAATCGCTCACGGATACCGACCTGTCCAGCCGAGAGGCCTCCACATGAGCGCCGACACACCACGCAGACTCGGCCGCGGTTTGGAAGCCATTATTTCGACAGCTAGGCAACAGCGTGACGCCACTCAGGCGGTTCCCAACGTCGCGTCCCCAGGAGCCGATCTCCGGCACATTCGAGTCGCTGACATCTCGGCGAACCGGTTCCAACCGCGGCGGACGTTCACGGAAGCAGAGCTCGCGGAACTCGAAGCGTCGATCCGAACAAGCGGCCTCCTCCAGCCAATCGTCGTGCGTAGCCAGGCAGGAGGAAAGTGGGAGCTCGTAGCGGGTGAGCGCCGGCTCCGCGCCGTCAGCCGCCTTGGATGGACCGAGGTTCCAGCCGTCGTGCGCGACTTCGATGACCGCGCGATGCTCACCCTCGCGCTCGTCGAGAATCTTCAGCGTGCCGACCTCAATCCGCTCGAGGAGGCCGAAGGCTACGAGCGCCTGATCGATGAGTTCGGGCTGACACAGCAACAGGTGGCCGACGCGGTGGGGAAGGACCGCACCACGATCACGAATCTCCTGCGCGTGTTGACGCTACCCCCGGCGGTTCGTGAGTTGGTCGAGCGCAAGCACATCACGGCAGGCCACGCGCGCGCACTCCTGCCCCTCAAGGACGAGCGACGTCAGATCGAACTGGCGAACGAGATCGTCGCGCGCCAACTCTCCGTACGGGAAGCCGAAGCGCGCGCCCGAGCTCTCGCCACCGGGGGATCGTCCGCGCCACAACGTCCCGCGACGACCCGCACTGCCGGAGCACCGGCCACGGACACCTCACCGGCCACGCGTCGGATCGAGGAGCAGCTGCGAAAGTACCTGCAGACCGACGTGAACGTGCAGGCCACTGGCAGCGACCGCGGCGTCGTACGGATCTCCTTTTATGGCGCGGACGATCTCGAGCGTCTGCTCGATCTCATCGTGGGACCGAATCGCAGCGATTTCGATTGATAGGCGCGACCGACACGCGACGCACCCGACTACACCGCCGCACACGGTTGTCCACAATACCGTAACACTAAGCAATGAAATCACTTGGACGCCGAATGTCCTGCGCCAAACATCCTTTTTCCACATCTGTCCACATTGGCGCGCTTCGCTGGAGCCTGCTGGCGCTGGCCGGCATCGGCCTCGCGCTCGCCTCGAGTTGCAGCCGCTCTCGAGAAGCCGGGAGCGCGGACTCGGGGCAGACGGGCTCTGCCAAATCCCCCTTCCGGGTGGCGTTGCTGACGCCAGGTCCGGTGAGCGACCAATCGTGGAACGGCGGGGCCTACCAGGGATTGATGCGGATTCGTGACAGCCTCGGCGCCTCAGTCAGCCACATTCAGACGAAGACGCCCGCTGAATTCGACGAACAGTTTCGGCAGTACGGCGCGCAGGGGTACGACCTGGTGTTCGGTCACGGCTTCGAGTTTCAAGACGCGGCGAAGCGCGTCGGCCCCGCGTATCCGCACACCATCTACGTGGTGACCTCAGGTTCGAGCGTGGGCTCGAACGTCGCAGGAATCGAGTTCGGCTTCGCCGACGCGTCGTATCTGGCGGGGATGCTCGCCGGCTCGATGACGAAGTCCAATGTGGTGGGGGTCATCGGCGGGACCGACTTGCCCCCGGTGCGCGAGAGTTTCGCCGCGTTCACGAAAGGCGCGAAGGCGGTGAATCCGACGATCACCGTGCTGAGCTCGTACATCGGCAATTGGGACGACGTGAGCGCGGGCCGGGAGCAGGCGCTCGCGCAGATCGGCCGCAATGCCGACGTGATATTCCAGAATGCGGACGCCGCGGGTCTCGGTGTCTTCCAAGCGGCACGAGAGACGAAGCGCGCGCTCGTCGTCGGCGCCAATTCCAACCAGAACGGGGTCGCACCGGAGATCACGATCGCGAGCGTCGTGATCGATCTGCCACACGCGTTCCTCACCGTCGCTCGTGAAGTGAAAGCGAACTCGTTCAAGCCGCGCGTCATCAAGCTCGGCGCGGAGAGCGACGTCGTCACGCTCGTGATCAACCCGGCCTTCCGTGCACGCATCCCCGGGCCGGTGCTTCACGCCGTCGACACGGCGCGCACCGCCCTGCTCGCGGGGCGCATCGCGCCGGTGGATTCGGCCGGCGCACGATGACGACATCCGCCGTTCCGTTGAACCTGATCGCCGAGCATCTCGACGCTGCGCTGCGCACGCGCGAGATCCCTGACTATGCGGGTGCCGTGAATGGCGTTCAGCTCGAGCACCAGGGCCCCGTCCGTCGCTGTGCCGTTGCCGTCGATGCATCGGTGCAGACGATCGAGGGGGCCATCGCCACGGGAGCGAATCTCCTCGTCGTGCATCACGGACTTTTCTGGGCAGGCGTCCAGCCGCTGCGGGGCCGACTCTACGAGCGGCTGCGCCGGCTGATCGAGCACGACATGGCCGTGTACGCGTCGCATCTGCCGCTCGACCTGCATCCCACGCTCGGCAACAATGCCTTGCTTGCGCGGGAGCTCCGGCTGACCGCGGACGGCGGATTCGCCAGCTTCCAGACCAACCCCATCGGGCTCACTGGTGCGTCCGATGTCGAGACGTCGGTACTCGCCGAGCACGTCGCAGCCGTCGCGCGTAGAGAAGGAGGACATCTCGTACGCGTTGGTGTCACAACCGGACGCCGCACGACGCGTTGGGCAATCTGCACTGGTGCTGGCGCATCGAGTGACACGCTCCGTGAAGCAGCGGCGATCGGCGTCGACACGCTCATCGTCGGCGAGGGTCCGCACCACACCGCCGTCGAAGCGGAGGAGCTCGGGATCGCCGTACTGTATGCAGGGCACTACGCGACCGAGACGTTCGGCGTGCGTGCGCTCGGCCAGGAGCTGGAACGAACGTTCGGCGTTCCGTGGAGCTTCGTCGCGGCGCCGACCGGTCTGTGACCGCCTGGCCATGACGCATGTCGGCGCCGCCGATGCGCCGCTCGCACTGGACATGCGCGATGTCGCGAAGCGCTACGGCGGCACGCAGGCGCTCATCGACGCCTCGCTGTCGGTTCGTCCGGGAACGGTCCACGCCCTGCTCGGCGAGAATGGCGCGGGAAAGACGACGCTCATGCGAATCGCGTTCGGGCTCGAGCGCCCCGATCGCGGCACGATGCACGTCGGAGGACGAGTGGCGCGGTTCGCGAGTGCCGCGGACGCCATCGAGCGCGGGGTGGGCATGGTGCACCAGCACTTCTCCCTCGTGCCTGTGATGACGGTCGCCGAGAACATCGCCCTCGGGGGTCGGGGAAGGCTCGATCTTGCAGGCATCCGCGCCGGCCTGGGGTCCCTCGCCGAGCGTAGGGGCTTCGCACTCGATCCCGATGCAGTCGTAGCCACGCTGTCGGTCGCGGCGCAGCAGCGCGTCGAGCTCGCCAAGGCACTGATGCACGACGCGCGTCTGCTCGTGCTCGACGAGCCCACGGCGGTACTCGCACCAGGCGAGAGCGCGGAGCTCTTGCGTTGGCTGCGGGCCTACGCGGATGCAGGAAACGCTGCGGTGCTCATCACACACAAGTTGCACGAGGCCTTGAGCGTCGCCGACGACGTCACGGTGCTTCGCCGAGGGCGCACGGTGCTCGCAGCATCACGCGCCGACGCATCGCCGCGGTCGCTCACGGCCGCGATGATCGGCGGCGATGCCGAACCGAGCGAGGGAAGCCGCGAGGCAGGCGTGGACGCGACCATGCACGACACGGGGACACGCGGCGAGCCCGTGTTTCGCGCGACGATGGTCACGATCGCCGACGAACGCGGTCTCGTGCGCGTCTGGAACGCTACGACCGAGGTGTGGCGGGGCGAGATCGTGGGTGTCGCGGCGGTCGACGGCAACGGCCAGCGCGAGTTGCTTCGCGCACTCGCCGGGCGCCTCGACCCGGTCTCCGGCACGCTGGTCCGACCGAAGAACGTCGGCTTCGTGCCGGAGGATCGTCATCGTGATGCGGTCCTTCTCGAACGGAGCCTCGCCGAGAACGTGGCCTTGCGGGGAGCCGGAGCACGACGCGGCGTGCTCGATTGGTCTGCCGTCCTCGCGCGCACCGATCGGCTTCTCCGTGCGTTGGACGTTCGCGCCGAGGGCGCAACGGTGGCGATGCGGACACTGTCGGGCGGCAATCAGCAGCGGGTCGTGCTCGCCCGCGAGCTCGCAGCGGAGGACGGGGGCACGCCGACGGCCGTGGTGGCCGAGAATCCGACGCGCGGATTGGACGTACGAGCGACGGCGGTCGTGCACGAGCGTCTGCGTTCCGCGGCCGCGGAGGGCGCCGCCGTCGTCGTCTACTCGAGCGACATCGACGAGGTGCTGCTGCTCGCCGACCGGGTCCTGGTCGTGTACGATGGGCGCGTGCGCGAGGTGCGCGCGGAACGGGACGCCGTTGGCCGAGCCATGGTCGGGGTGGAGTGAGCGCGACGCCGCGCCGTCGACGGACGCGCCTCGTCCTCAGCCAAATCGCGCTCGCGGCCCTCGCCCTCGTCGCGATCGTGGCGGCGACCGCGTTTCTTCTCCTGGTTGGAGGCTACTCCGTTCGCGATGGGCTCGTCGCCCTGTGGAGCGGCTCGCTCGGCTCATGGTACGCCATCACGTCGGCCACACTCGTCCGTGCGGTGCCATTGCTGTGCACCGGAGTCGCGGTCGCGATCGCGTTTCGCGCCGGCGTATTCAACATCGGTGCGGAAGGACAGCTCCTCGTCGGCGCCGCGGCCGCAACCGCGGTGTCCCTCGCGACGCCACTGGTCGCATGGTCCGGCGGAGTCACGATCATCCTCGCGCTCGCGGCGGCGGCCGTCGCTGGTGGGCTGTGGGCGGGCGTTGCGGCCGTCCTGCGCGCGCGCTTCGGGGTGCTCGAAGTGATCAGCACCATCATGCTCAACTTCGTGGCGGTTCACTTCGTGTCCTATCTCGTGCGCGGGCCAGTGCAGGAACCGACGCACGCCTATCCGCAGAGTGCGACCATCGCGGAATCGCTTCACCTGCCGCGATTGCCGGGCGCCGGGCGCCTGCACGCGGGGCTTCTGCTGGCGATCGCGATCACCGCCGTCAGCGGATGGGTCGTTCGACGCACCGCTGCCGGGTTCCGGCTCATGGCGGTCGGTGAAAATCCCGATGCGGCGGCGAGCGCGGGACAGATCGACGTCGGCCGAACGACGACGCGTGCCTTCCTCGCCAGCGGCGCGCTCGCCGGTCTGGCGGGCGGCATCGAGTTGCTCGGCGTGACCTTCGCCTTGTACGAGAACTTGTCTCCGGGCTACGGGTTCACGGCGATCGCGGTCGCGCTCCTCGCTGGTCTCGATCCATGGCGTGTGCTGCCGACGGCGGTGCTGTTCGGTGCACTGGAGGCGGGCGCGGGAGCAATGCAGCGCGATGCGGGAATTCCCTCGACGCTCGTGACGGTGATCGAGGCCGCGCTCATCCTCGCCGCCGTGACGGTCCAGGCTCTCAGGCTCGGCCGCCGCCCGAATCCTGGAAGGGCGTCGATCGCCGCGGAGCCGTGATGGATGCGCTGACCCCGTTCCTGGCGGCGACCGTGCGTACGTCGGTGCCGCTGGCGCTCGCCGCATTCGGCGAGCTGCTCCTCGAGCGCGTCGGGCTGATCAACATCGGCCTCGAGGGTGCGGTGCTGGCCGGCGCGTTCGGTGCGCTCGTCGGCGCATCCGCGGGCGGCGTGGTGCTCGGATATGGCGGGGCAGTGATGGGCGGCGTGCTGATCGCGGTGCTCTTCGGTGCGTTCGTGCTCTGGCTGCGTGCGGATCAGATCATCGCCGGCACGGCGCTCACGCTGCTCAGCATCGGCACGACAGGCACGCTCTATCGATCGTGGTATGGCAGCGCCGGCGCGGCGTTGGGGATCCCGACGAGTGCACCGTTCGCCATTCCAGGGCTGTCGCGGCTGCCGTTGATCGGCGCTGCGGTGTTCACGCAACCGCCGATCACATATCTCACCTACGTCCTCGCGCCGCTGCTTGCGTGGTGGTTCGCGCGCACCCACGCAGGGCTCGCGCTGCGCGCCATCGGCGAGCGGCCGGATGCGGCGGCCGCAGCGGGGATCCACGTGGACCGAGTGCGCGCGCTCGCGATCCTGGCGAACGGTGTCCTCGGCGGCCTCGCCGGGGGAACGCTCGTACTGGCCCAGGCGGGGACCTTCGCCGAAGGGATGTCCGCGGGGCGCGGCTTCATCGCCATCGCCATCGTCGTGCTCGGGGGATGGTCGGCGTGGGGCGTCACAGCGGGCGCCCTGCTCTTCGGTGCAGCGAGCGCGTTGCAGTACGCCTTCCAGGCGATGGGATGGCGGGCCCCCTATCAGGTCTTTCTCGCGATCCCCTACCTGCTCACACTCGCCGCGCTCGCGGGCGCCGTCGGACGCGCGCGGCCTCCCGCCTTTCTCGGAAGATCGCTCCCTCCGCGTCGCTGACCGCATGCGCGTTCTCGAGCGGTCAATCGACGCACTTCGCCAATGCACTCGTCCATCGGACGCGCCATTGGCGCGGCGCTGTGCGCTCGATGATGGAATAGGCGAGCCCGTCGTTGCCATCGCGCGCCACGACCAGTGACGGCGGGCCGTCTCCGATTCTGACGGCGGCGACCAGCTCGTTGGAGCTCACCTCTTCCTCGTTCCCGAACGAGCGTTCGGCATACGCCAGGCGGTAGGGGCCCGACGTCGCTCCGCTGTCGCGCTCCGCGATCAGAAACGTCAGCTCCTCCTGCGGGCTCGCCTCCTGATTCACCCGGCGTGTGAGCTGCGCCGCGAGCGCCTGCACGCCGGGGGCAGTCTGGAAGCGGCGCACGTCCTGGACGGTGAAGCGCAAGCCTTCGAACGCGGGAGACGTATTCGCCGTGACGGCGGACGCGAGGCGCGAGGCTTCTGCAGCGAGTGCCATGCTGTCGCGTGCGGACAACGCGCCGACCGAATCGAGCGGAATGGCGGTGATCGTGTCACTGAGGAAGCCGACCGACCAGGTGCCGCCACCGCCTGCCGCGTGCAGCTGGCGCAGTGGCCACACCCGGCATGCTGGATTGTCGTTGCCGGCCGGCAGCTCGAGCGTGGCCGTGAAACGGGAACCGTCGCGGCCGAGCAGCGTCGCCGAGGCCTGATCGACGGCGCCCGT
>Ga0310810_10000801_pt1 | contig 31879 bp, 29 predicted proteins | sample NCmetagenome_FD_207641 | JGI IMG/M metagenome (GOLD analysis project Ga0310810, IMG submission 207641) | Soil microbial communities from experimental microcosm in Duke University, North Carolina, United States - NC | ecosystem: Engineered > Artificial ecosystem > Soil microcosm > Unclassified ... | reverse complement strand
GTGCCCCGCCCCGCCCCTCCGTGTTCATCACGCCGACGTCAACGGCGGCCGCGTGCGCTCTTCTTCGTGCCTCCCTTCCGTGCGCCGCCGCGTGTGCCTCCCTTCCGTGCGGGACTCTTTCTCGACGCCGCCCGGCCGGCCCGCCCCTTCTTCGCGGCGACCTTCCGTGCGGCTCCTTTCCGAGTTGCGCCCTTCTTCGCCGCGCCCTTGCGGGGAGCGGCCTTCTTCGCGGCGCGCGTGCCACCACCGCGCGTCTTCGCCGCGGCGCGTCCCCCACCCTTCCTGGCCATGCTCTTCTTCGCGGCGCCCTTGCCGGCGGACTTCTTCGCCGACGCCTTCTTTGCAGGCGCCTTCTTCGCGGGTGCCTTCTTGGCCGTTGCCTTTTTCGCCGGTGCCTGTTTCGCCGGTGCCTTCTTCGCGGTGCCGGCGGACTTCGTGGCGCCCTGGCCCCCGGACTTCGGGGCGGTCCCGCCGGACGTCCCGCCGCGCGCGGCGCCGGACCCCTGCGCGGGAGCCGGCTTGGCGGGTGGCGGCGCCGATGCGCCTGCAGCGGGCGTCGAGCCGCCGGCCGAGCCGCCGGCCGAGCCGCCGCTGGAGCTCAGCGGTCGTCCCCCCGTGGCGCGGGGCGCGCGCGCGACGACCAGCGGGCTCTCCTCTTCCTCCTCCTCTCCCTCGACGACGGGGGTGCCGAGCTCCTCGTCCTCGTCGTCCGACTCGTCGGTGCTGTCCCAGAGATCGTCGCTGTCGTCCTTGTGGGTCGTCCAGCCGCCATCCTCCTCATCGTCGTCGTCGTACGACGACGAGCCGCCCCCGCCATAGCCAAGATCGTCGACGTCGTCGTCGCGATCCGAGAATCGAAGCTCGTCGTTCACCTCGTCACCGCGCGGCATCACTGCCTCCTGTAGAGAGAGGAAAGTCGGACCAGCGAATCGTCCGGCAGTGCGACGTGCAGGACGCGCGACCCGCGCGGCGCGCGCTGCACGACGTATGCCCTGCGTCGGATCGCCACCCGCATCCCCGCGCGCGCACGCGATCGCGCGTCGCGCAGACGTTCCGGTACCCGAACACCCTTGTAAGCCCGCGCGCGGAATCCGTCAAGCGGATTCCGCGCGCGGGAACGACGCGGCCGACGCGTACCGTCAGTCGCCGGCGGTCGCCGGAAGCGACGAGCCGTGGTCGGAGGCCAGGGCCGGCGTCGGCACCGGCGCGGGAGGCGCCGTCTCGTGCGCCGCGCCCCCGGTCAGCCGCGCGGCCGCCCAGCTGCCGAGATCGTCGAGGAAGGTGTACATCACCGGCACGACGAACAGGGTCAGCAGCGTCGAGGTGACGAGCCCCCCGATCACCGCGCGCGCCATCGGCGCGCGCGCTTCCGCGCCCGCCCCGAGCGCAAGGGCGAGCGGGAGCATGCCGAAGATCATCGCCGTGGTGGTCATGATGATCGGCCTGAGACGGATGCGCCCTGCCGAGAGCAGCGAGTCGAGGCGCGCCTTGCCGTCGGCGCGCAGCTGGTTCGTGAAATCAACCAGCAGAATCCCGTTCTTCGTCACGAGCCCCATGAGCATGATGATCCCGATCATGGTCATGACGTTCATGTTGCCCCCCGTGACGAGGAGCGCGAGCGCCACGCCGATGAAGCTGAGGGGCAGCGCGAGCATGATCGCGAGCGGCTGGAGAAAGGACCCGAAGAGCGACGCGAGAATGAGGTAGATGAACACGACGGCGAGCAGGAGGGCCTCGAGCACGTACCCTTTCGTCTCCTCGAGATTCTGGACGTCGCCGCCGAACACGGCATGGTAGCCGGGGGGAAGGCCGAGGGCGTCGATGGCCTTCTGCACGTCGCGCGCGACGTCGCCCATGACGTAGCCGGGCAGCACGCCGGTGGAGAGCGTGACCTGCTGCTCGAGTTGGCGGCGCTCGATCTGCTGCGGTCCCACACCGGCGCGCACGTCTGCCACCTGGGCGATCGGTACCATGGAGGGGAGGCCGTTCTCGCTGACGAAGTTGCTCGCCACGGGCAGCTCGGACACGTCGGCGGCCGAGGTGCGCAACGAGTCGGGGAAGACGACGACGACATCGTGCGAGAAGCCGAGGGGATCCTCCCACGTGGTCGCGCGCTGGCCGCTGAAGAGGGGCTGGAGCGTGGCGGCGACGGCGCCGACACCGAGTCCGGCGCGCCAGGCTTCCTGCCGGTCGACGCGGACGTCGAGCTGCGGAATGTCGCCCTCCTCGCTCGAGTTGGGCTCCGCGACGCCGGGTACCTGGCGCATGGCCTCGAGTGCACGCGCGGCGACGAGCTTGAGCCGCGACGACTCCGGTCCCTGCATGCTCACCTGGATGGGCTGCCGGAATCCGCCGAAGATCGAGCGCTGGCCCTGGATCTGGGGCTGGACTCCCGGGATCATCCGCAGCTTGCCGCGCAGCCCGTTCTGGATCTCGGAGAGGCTCCGATCGTGGCCGTGCTTGAGCGCGACGAAGATGCGCCCGTTGTTCGGCGTGCCGCGGAAGCCGCCGCCCACCGACAGGTAGGTGAAATCGGTCTCGGGCTGCTTCATCAGGAAGTTCGCGATGTCACGTCCGCGGTCGACGGTGTACTCGAGCCGTGAGCCCGGCGGCGTGCGATAGCTGACGGTGAACTCGTCGCCGTCGACGTCCGGCATCCAGGTGAAGCCGAGCCGCGGGATGATGAGGAAGCTCGCGACGACGGTCGCGCCCGCGATGGCGAGGACGGTGCCACGATGGCCGAGTGCCCAGGCGAGCCAGCGCGGATAGCGGTCGGCGGCGCGCTCGAACAAGTCGTTGAACGCGAACGCGATGCGGCGCACCGGGTTCGCGCGGCGGCGCTCGCTCGCCTCGTGCTCGCCGCCGTCGCCGAGCGCGTGCTCCACCTCGGGATCGGCCCACACGCTCGACAGCATGGGGTCGAGCGTGAAGCTCACGAAGAGCGACACGAGCACGGCGAAGGCCACCGTGACGCCGAACTGGAAGAAGATCTTGCCGATCACCCCGCCCATGAACGCGACGGGGATGAACACGGCGACGACGGCGAAGGTGGTCGCCATGACGGCGAGCCCGATCTCGTCGGTGCCCTCCTTCGCGGCCAGGGCGTGCGCTTTCCCCATCTCGAGATGGCGCACGATGTTCTCGCGCACGACGATCGCGTCGTCGATGAGGAGCCCGATCGCCAGCGAGAGGGCGAGCAGGGTCATGGTGTTCACGGTGAAGTCGAACACCCACATGATGAAGAACGCGCTGATGATCGACACGGGGAGCGTGAGCCCGGTGATCACCGTCGAGCGCCAGGAGTTCAGGAAGAGATAGATGATCATGACGGTGAGGATCGCACCGAGCACGATCGAGAGCTGCACGTCGAAGAGCGACTCGCGAATGCGGCGCGAGTCGTCGTTGACGACGGTCATGCGGATGTCGGACGGAAGCTGGCGCTCGAGGTCCTCGACGGCGGCGCGGACCGCGTCGGCGACGGCGACGGTGTTCGCGCCCGAGATCTTGAGGACCTCGAGCGACACGGCCTGCGCGGTGCCGGTCGAATCGCTGATCTCGGCGCTCGTCCGCCGGTCTTCCGCGCCGTCGACGACCGTCGCGACGTCGCGGATGCGCACGGGCGTGCCGTTGCGCACCGCGACGGGGATGTCGGCGAAGGCCGCGGGGTCGACGATGCGGCCCGTGACGCGGACGAGCCGCTCGACGGCGCCGCGCTCGATGCGGCCGGCGGGGACTTCCTGATTCTCCTGCTGGAGCGCGGCGGTGAGCTGCGCCGGGGAGAGGCCGTAGGCGCGCAGCGCGACCGGATCGACCTGGATGCGGATCTGGCGCGCGTTCCCGCCGACGATGTTCACGCCGCCGACACCCTCGATCGCCTCGATGCGCGTCTGCACGACCTCGCTCGCGAGATCGGTGATCTCGCGGATCGGCCGCTCGTTCGAGCGCAGCGCGATCGACATGATCGGCGAGTCGTTGGGATCGAAGTGCTGGATGATCGGATCCTGGATGTCCTCCGGAAGCTGCCGGCGGATGCGCGCCACCTTGGCCTGGACGTCCTGCTGCGCCACGGCGACGTCGACGCCGAGGTTGAACTGGAGGCGCACGATCGAGATCCCCTCGAGCGAGGTCGAGGTGATCTCCTTGATCCCCTGCACGGTGTTGAGCGCTTCCTCGATCGGCTTCGAGACGTCGCGCATCATCACTTCGGGTGATGCGCCGGGATACGACGTCTGCGCGATGACGACCGGATAGGTGATGTCCGGGTACTCGTCGATCGCGAGGCGCTTGTAGCTGACGACGCCGAGCACGACGAGCGCCACCATCATCATGGTGGCGAAGACGGGCCGCTTGATGGAGACGTCTGAGAGGAACATCGGACTCCGATCCCGAGAGGCCGGACGCGAGGTGCGCCCGGCAGCTTATGGCCGGCCGGGCTTCTCCGCGCCGGCGATGGTGACCTGCATGCCGCGGCCGAGCGTGCCCACGTTGCCGACGACGACGCGGTCGCCGGCCTGGAGCCCTTCCGTGATCTGCGCGATTCCCTGCTGCTCGTCGACCACGCCGAGCTGCACGGGCGCCACCTGCAGCGTCTTGCCGTCGATACGGTAGACGAACGGCTTCCCGTCCTCCTGTCCCTGGCGCAGCGCGCCGGACGGCACGGCGAGCACGCCGTTCAACGTCCTGCTCACGACGCGACCCGTGGCGAAGGTGCCGCCGCGGATGCTGCCGCCCGGATTCGGCACCTCGACGTACACGGTGACGGCGCGCGTCGCGGGATCGACGGTGGGGCTGACGCGTGCGACGCGCCCCTCGAAGCGGCGCGCGTCGGCGATGAAATGCACGACCTGACCCGCGCGCACCGCCGCCGCCTGGCGCGCCGGCACCGCCGCCGCCAGCTCGAGGGTCCCGTTGCGCACGATGGTGAACATCGGCGCGCCGCGCGCGAGGTGGACGCCGCCGTCCACGAGGCGCTTGTCGACCACGCCGCTCGCGGGAGCGACGACGCGCGTGTCGCGCGCCTGATTGCCCGTGGCGCGCAGCCGCGCGTCCGCCGCGGCGACCTGCGCGCGGGCGGCCACCACCGCCTGCTGCGCGATCTTCAGGTCGCGCTCGGCGATCGCGCCCGCCGTGAACAGCGACTGGTTCTGCTCGAGGGTCCACTGCGCGTTCGCGAGCTGCGCGTTGGCCGCAGCGCGGTCCGCCTCGGCGCTCGCCCGGCTGCTCTCCTGCTCGCTCGCCTCGAACCGCGCGAGCAGCTGGCCGGCCGAGACCTGCTGGCCCTCGCGCACGTACACGTCCATGAGGTCACCTTCGATCCGCGCGCGAACGTCGATCGTCTCGCTCGGATGCAGGTCGCCGGTGATCGCGACACCGTCCTCGATGGTGGTGGTTTGGACCGTGGCGACGTCGGTGGGCGCGAGGGTGATCGACGGCGCCGGCCGGCCTCCGCCCCCGCCCGCGCCGCCCCCGGCGGGCCGACCCTGCTGCGCGGCTCCGCCGGGCTTCGGATCCGCGGCCGAACCGGCGGCGTCTTTCGAGCAGGCGGCGGCGAGCGACAGCAGCGCGAGCGCGACGGACAGCGTTCGGAGCGTGAGCGGGGTGGAGCGCGTGGGTCGCATCAATTATCTCGGGGCCGGCGGCGTCGTCGTCGTCGACGGGAGCGGGATCGGCTTGCCGAGCGCGCGCGCCAGGTCCGCCGAAGCGAGGAAGAGATCGTAAGTGGCGCGGGCTTCGGTGCTCTGCGCCGTGAGCAGCGCGAGCTGCGCGTCGGAGACCTCGAGCTGCGTGCTCAGGCCGCGCTGAAAACGAAGGGAGGCGAGCTGGAAGGCCTCGCGCGCCTCGTCGGAGTTCTGCCGGCTCGCCGCATACGACGCGCGTGAGCGCTGCAGCTCGGCGCGCGCGCGCGCGACGTCGAGCGCCACGGTCTCGCGCTGCTGCTGCAGCTCGAGCTCGGCCACGCGCGCCTGCGCCTGCGCCAGCTCGACGTTCGAGTGCACGCGAAAGCCGTCGAAGATCGGGAAGGAAACGTTGAGCCCGAGGTTTCGATCGGAGAAGAATCCTCCGTTCTGACAGAGGCGTCCCTCCGCGCTCCCGGGCGGACACGATTCCGCCGTGAGCCGTCCACGCGACGTCGGAATCCCGAAGCCGATGGGGGGAAAGGCCGAGAACCCCGTCTGGAAGCTGAGCGAGAGCGTGGGATAGTAGTCGGCGCGGGCGATCCGCACGCCGAGCTTCCGCGCGGACACGTTCAATTCGGCCGACCGGATCGAGGGACGATCGGGCACGGCCGTCGTGTCCTCCGCGCCGGCGGCGAGGAGCGCGGCGGCGGCCTTCGGGTCGACGTGGCTCACGAGCGCGATCGGCTGGTCGATGCCGACGTTGAGCAGGCGCTTGAGCTCGAGGAGCGCGAGCTGGCGATCGTTGCGAGCCTGGATGACGAGCGGCTCGATGTTCGCGCGCTCGACGCGGGCACGCAGCACGTCGTAGCGTGCCGCCTGGCCCGCCGTTTGGAGCTGCTCGATCTGCGCGACGCGGCTCGCCGCGAGCGCGAGATTCCCCTCCTGGAGCTCGGCGAGGCGTTCGGTGAAGAGCGCCTGCAGGTAGGCGCGCTGCACCTGCATCGTGACCGTCGCGCGCTGCTCCTCCACGTCGAGTCGCGCCGCCTCGCGGACGTTGCCTCCCGCCTTCACCGCGGACACGAGCCGGCCCCCCTGGAAGAGCGTCTGCTGGAGCTGCGTGTTGAAGTTGTACGTGTTCGGCTGGTTGAACAGCTGCCCCACCGCCTGTCCGCGCGCGCTCTGGTAGACGTGCGTGTAGGCGCCGTTGAAGCGAAGCTGCGGCAGCACGCTCGCGCGTGCGCTCGCGAGCTGCGCGTCGGCGACGTCGACCTGCGCGTTCGCGAGTCCCATCTCGTCGCTCTGCCGGAGACCGAGCGTCACCGCCTGCTCCAGCGAAATGCGAAGCGTGTCGCCCGCGGCGCGTGCGGGAGCCTGCGCCACGAGCGGTGGGGTGACGAGCAGGATGGCGAGCGCGACGGAGCGCCGCGCCCACCCGATGGATAGGCAGCCAGGGTGATGCATCACGGAAATATACGTTTCGCCGGAATCGACCGTTGGCGCGCGGGCCATCGTCTCGCACGCTCGCGCGTGCGAGATTGCGACGTCCCGCGAGCGTACGCCGCGCACGACTGTCCCGCATGACCGACGTGCTCGCTCGCGCATCGCCGTCACGAACTCGCCCACCCCATCGGAATGCCGAAGCTTCTCGTTCTGTTCGATGCCAGCGAGCCTGCGCTGGCCCAACTCGCGGACGCGATCGCCGCCGGTGCGCGGACGGTGCGCTTCGCCGAGGTCGACGTGCGCCGCGCCGGCGACGGCGCCACAGACGGCCGCTGGCGACATCGCGCGCTCGGCGGGCCCGAGGAGTTCGCGCAGTACGACGGGATCGTCCTCGGCGTCCCCGAGCACGACGGGTCCGGACCGGGCGCTGCGGAGTCCACGCTGACCCGATTCGAGGGGTCGCTCGCGAACAAGGTCGGGTCGGCGTTCACGGCGGCGGAGGGAGCTCCGCGGCGCGAGACGCTCTGGCGGGCGCTCGCTCCCATGGCGGACCGGGGGATGATCCTCGTGCCGGCCCCCCTCACGGGACCTTCCGACGAGGCGGCGTTGGGGGCGCGGCTGGCCGAGGTGATCGCGTGGGTGACGCACGCCAGATCGCATCACCATCATCATTGAGGGGCGGCGGATCGTCCCCCGCAGGGTGGAGGAGACCGAGTCTCCAACCGAGACTGATCGATAGCCCTTCGATCGAGCCCAATGTCAGCCGATTCCTCCGACCGACCCGCGCCGCGCCCCTCCGACGAGCGGACCCGTCCGTCCACCGCTCAGCGCGTGCTCGTGGTGGACGATGACACGACGATCCGGGTGCTCGTGCGCAGGTTTCTCGAGGAGGCTGGGTTCGTCGTGACGGACGCGGAGAGCGGACGTGATGCGCTCGTGGTGCTGCGCCGCGGGCCGCAGCCCTCGTTTCTCGTCACCGATCTCAAGATGGCCGACGGGAGCGGCGGCTGGCTCGTGTCGCAGGTGGCATACGAGTTCCCCGCCTTGCTCGCCCGCACGGTGGTGATCACCGGCGATGCATCGGGAGCCGCGGCGGCGCACGTCTCGGCGCGGTGGCGCTGTCCCGTGATCGCGAAGCCGCTCACCGCGCCTCAGCTCGTGGGCGCGCTGCGTCAGGTGGAGAGCTCGGCGACGCGCTGAGTACGCGCGCGCGGCGGGACGCGCGCTTCCACGAGCGGCGCGGCCGGATAGCTTCCGGCTCGATCGACGTCGCGCCGGCATCGGCTCTCCACCTTCGTCCCCCATCTCAGCGCGTGGTGATCGACGAGCGCCTGGACATCGAACAGCCGGAGGCGCTGCTCGCGTATCTTCACGCGAGCGGGCGAATCGCGGCCGGCGAGCGTCCCGCGATCCGTCCGCTCTCCGGCGGCGTGTCGAGCCGGGTGGTGCTGGTGGAGCGGGCCGAACCCGCGAAGGCATGGGTGCTCAAGCAGGCGCTTCCCAAGCTGCGCGTCGCCGTGGACTGGTTCAGCAGCCCGGAGCGCGTGCACCGCGAGGCCCTCGCGCTCCGGTGGATGCCCGAGCTGACGCCACCGGGCAGCACGCCGGCGCTCGTGTGGGAGGATCGCACGCGCGATCTGCTCGCGATGACGGCGGTGCCGCAGCCGCACGTGAACTGGAAGCATGCGTTGCTGCGCGGCGAAGGGATCGAGCACGCCGCGGCGTTCGGCCGCCTGCTCGGCCGGATGCACCATCGCGCATGGGAGCAACGCGCCGAGCTCGCGCCGGTGTTCGCCGACCGGTCGTTCTTCGAGTCGCTGCGCATCGAGCCGTACTATCTGTACGCGGCGAGCCGCACACCCGACGCCGAGCCGTTCCTGCGCGCGCTCGTCGACGACACGCGGCGAGAGGTGCGCACCCTCGTCCACGGGGACTACAGCCCGAAGAACGTGCTCGTGCACGAAGGCCGGCTCGTGCTGCTCGACCACGAGGTGGCGCACTTTGGTGATCCGGCCTTCGACGTCGGCTTCTCCACGACGCACCTGCTGGCGAAGGCGAACCACCTGCGCGCGAAGACGGACGCGTTCACGCGCGCCGCAGCGGAGAGCTGGCGTGCGTACGCCGGGGAGATCTCGCCGACGGATTTCGCCGAGGCACTCGAGGCGCGCGCCGTGCGGCACACGCTCGCCTGCCTGCTCGCGCGCGTCGACGGCCGGTCGCCGCTCGAGTACCTCGACGAGCCGGCGCGGCAGCGGCAGCGCCGGATGGCGCTCGCGCTGATGCAGCGACCGCCGCGCGCGATGCCCGCGCTCATCGACGAATGGCGCGAACGGATCGGAGCGGCCGATGCCGGCGATTGAGCGGCTGGACGCGCTCGAGATCCTCGATAGCCGGGGGCGTCCGACGATCCGTGCCACCTGCGTGCTCGCGAGCGGCGCGACCGCATCGGCGTCGGTGCCCTCGGGCGCGTCGACGGGCACGGCCGAGGCGCTCGAGCTTCGCGACGGCGACACGCGCCGCTACGCGGGACTCGGCTGCCGCCGCGCGGTCGCGAACGTGCGAGGTGAGATCGCGACGGCGCTCGCGGGTCGTCCGCTCGACGCGCAGCGGGATCTCGACCGCGCCCTGATCGATCTCGACGGCACGCCGAACCGCTCGCGGCTCGGCGCGAACGCGCTTCTCGGCGTGTCGCTCGCGTTCGCGCGCGCACATGCCGTGGAGCGTGCCGTGCCGCTGTACGAGCACTTCGCCACGATGGCGGGACGGGCGCCGCACCGGTTACCGCGACCGATGATCAACCTGTTCAGCGGCGGCAAGCACGCCGGTGGACAGGTCGAGATCCAGGACGTGCTCGTGCTTCCGGTGGCGGCGCGCACGATCGACGACGCGCTGGCGACGACGTTCGACGTGTATCGGGCCGCGGCGGCGCTGACGCGACGCGAGTACGGGACGCGCGCGCTCACCGCGGACGAGGGCGGACTCGCGCCGCCGTTCGCGAGCGCGGAGGAGATGCTCGCGCGTGCGGTGCAGGCGATCGAGCTGGCGGGACGCGTGCCGGGCGCCGATGTCGCGCTCGCGGTGGACGTCGCGGCCTCGCACTTCCACGAGGAGGGCAGCTATCGGATCGGCGGACGAACGTTGCGCAGCGCGGAGATGGTCGGGCTCTTGATCGAGTGGATCGGCACGTATCCGATCGTGAGCGTGGAGGACGGCCTCGCGGAGGAGGATTGGCCGTACTGGACGGCGCTCCGCATCGGGAGTCCCGAGCACGTGCGCATGCTCGGCGACGATCTGCTGTGCACGCGCACGGAACGGATCCGGCGCGCGGCGGACGCGGGCGCGGCGGACGCGCTGCTGCTCAAGGTGAATCAGGTGGGCACGCTGACCGAGGCAGCGGAGGCGCTTCGGGCCGCGCGCGACGCCGGGTGGAGCGTGACGGTGAGCGCGCGCAGCGGCGAGACGGAGGACGACTGGCTGGCCGACCTCGCGGTGGGGTGGAGCGCCGACCACATCAAGGTCGGATCGATCACGCAATCGGAGCGGCTGGCGAAGTACAACCGGCTGCTGGCGATCGAGCGGGAGACGTCGTGGCCGCTCGCGCCGCTCGCGCCGCTCGCACCGCCGTCGTCGTGAGCGCGCGGCGCCGAGCCCGGGCGCTCAGGCGTGCAGGTCGTCGATGAACGTCAGCGCGTTGCGCCGGAGCACGACGCGCTCGAGCGCGGCGAACACCGCGGGATCGAGGAGCCGGCCGACCTCCTGCTCGAGGTAGGCGAGCGTCTGCTTCTCGTCGAATGCCTCGCGGAAGGCGCGGCGCGAGGTCATCGCGTCGAAGGCGTCGCACGCGGCGAGAATGCGGCCGCCGATGCTGATGTCGCCGCCCTGCTTGCCGCGCGGATAGCCCGTCCCGTCGACGTGCTCGTGATGATCGTGGATGAATTCGAGCGCGACCGGGATGTGACGCAGCGGCTCGAGGATGTCCATGCCGATGCGGACGTGCTCCTTCACGTGCGCGTACTCCTCGCCGGTGAGTGCGCCGGGCTTGTTCAGGATGTCTTCTCGGATCCCGATCTTGCCGATGTCGTGCAGACGGCCGGCGAGCCGCACGTTCTCCACGGTGTCGGCGTCGAGCTCGAGCTCCTCGGCCACCGACGCGGCCAGCTCGGCGACGCGGCGCGAGTGGCCGCGCAGGTAGACGTCCTTCGCCTCCATCGCGTTGATGAGCGTCTCGGCGATGCCGATGGTGAGCGCGTGGAGCGCGGCCTTCTCCTGCTCGAGCTCCATCGTCCGCAGCATGACTTCCTCGCGGATGTGGCGCTCGACGTGCTGCCGATCGATCTCGAGCTGGCGCCGGTGGAGCGCGCGCTCGACGGCGAGCTGCAGCTCGGCGAGGGCGATCGGCTTGACGAGGTAGTCGTACGCGCCGTGCGAGAGCGCGTCGGTGGCAGCGGCGGCCTCGTTCACCGCGGTGAGCATGAGGACGGCGAGCTGCCGATCGAGCTCGATCGCGCGCGGTACGACGTCGAGGCCGGACATGCCGGGCATGCGGACGTCGCAGAGCATGAGCGCGAACCGCTCGTGGGCGAGGAGCGCGAGCGCCGCCGGCCCGGAGCCGCACTCGTGCACGTCGTAGCCGCACTCGCGGAGGAAGCGGGCGAGCGCGCGCCGCATCGTCGATTCGTCGTCGACGATGAGGATGCGCGCGAAGCCGGCGGCGCCGGAATGGGAGCGAAGCGCGGGGGCGAGCGCGCCCGGCGTGAGCGGGTGCGAGGAGGCCGACGTATCGATCATGTCCTTAGGACGAGGGAGCGATGATCGAGTATCGGCGCACGACGCGCCGCGATTCAGTCGTCGACGAACTCCACCGAGACCGGGTGGTCGACGATGCCGGCGGCGACGCCGCGCTCGAGGAAGAGGCGCACGGCGCGGCGGCCGCGCTCCCCGTAGTCGAGCGTCCAGTCGTTCACGTACATGCCGACGAAGGTATCGGCCTTGGAGCGATCGAGTCCGCGGGCATACTGCATGGCGTGATCGAGCGCGCCCACGCGGTGTTCCAATCCATACGCGATGCTGGCGCGCAAGTGGCGCGAAATCTTCCGCGTCAGCTCGGGCCCCAGCTCCTTCCGAACGACGTTCCCGCCGAGTGGGAGGGGGAGCCCGGTCTCGAGGAACCACCATTCGCCCATGTCGGCCACCAGATGAAGCCCGCGCTCGGCGAAGGTGAGTTGGCCCTCGTGGATGAGGAGGCCCATGTCGACGTCGCCGTCGACGACCGCGTCCTCGATCCGGTCGAAGGGGGTGAAGACCGGCGTGAAGTCGGGCTCGTAGAGCCGGAGCGCGAGGTAGGCGCTCGTGAGCGGGCCGGGGATCGCGATGCGCTTTCCCTTCACCTGGGCGCGACCGGCGGGCTCGCGCGCGACGAGGCGAGGCCCGTAGCGATCGCCCATCGAGGCGCCGTGAGGAAGGAGCGCGTACCGGTCACTCAGATACGCGTAGGCGTGGATCGAGACGGCGGTCACCTCGAGCTCGCCGCGCATGGCGCGCTGGTTCAGGCTCTCGATGTCCTGCAGCTCGTGGAGGTAGGTGAGCCCTTCCGTGTCGATCTTCCCCGCGGCGAGCGCGTAGAACATGAACGCGTCGTCGGAGTCCGGGCTGTGGGCGACGTGAATGGTGGTCATCGGCGTGGGATCACTTCGCGGAGGCGCGCACGGCGGCGAGCGCGGAGTCGATGTCGTTCTTGTGGAGGAGATACTCGGGAAGGCCCGCGTTGCGCTCCGCCGGCGCGGCGCCGGCGAGGCGCGCATCGAGGGCGCGGGCGCGCGCGTCGTTCCCTTCCATCCGCGCGATGCGGGCGCCGAGGATGAGCCCGAGGAGATGGGTGGGACGCTTCGCGAGGATCGTGTCGGCCTGCGCGCGCGCGAGCGCGGTGTCGCCTCCGACTTCGCCGAGCCGGCCGAGGTCGTAGCGCTGGTCGAGGTTGAGCGAATCGAGCATCTGGTAGGCGGCGACCGCCATCGGGAGGAAGGAGCGTACGGCGTCCTGCCGCCCCGCCTCGTGCTCCGTCATGATGCGGTCGTAGAGCCGTTCGGCGCGCTGCTCCGGGGTGAGCTGGCTGATGTCCGGCGCGCGCGGCATCCCGCCCGCGGGGCCGGCGCCCGGGGCGGGGATGCCTCCCTCGGGGCCGCCCTGCGAGATCACCGTGGTGCCCTGTCCGTTGGCGCCGTCGAGCACCTCGGTATTGGAGGGTGGCGTGTTGCGCGCGCCGAAGCGCTGGCCGACCACGAGCGCGGTGAGGGAGACGAGCGCCAGCGCGGCGACGCCCCATGGGAGGGCGCTGGCGAACCCTCGGGCAGGCGCGGCGGAGGGGGCGCCGGCGGGGGTGCCGCAGCGGTGACAGAATCGCGCGCCGGGCGTGAGGGCCGCGTTGCACGTGGCGCACGTGGCGCCGCCGAGTGCGGTGCCGCAGTTGGCGCAGAACCGTCCCGAGGCCACGGCCCCGCAGGAGGGGCAGCGCGTGGTGGCGGAGGGCTCCGAGCCGGGAGAAGGCGCGGCCGGCGAGGCCGGCGGCGTGGGGGTCGTCATCGCGTCAAAGCTAATACCGCGACGACGCCCCCTGGCAGCGGACGCGCGCGACGGAGTGCGTGCGTCGCCGCTGCCGACGGGGCGGCGGTCAGGTCTGGTGGCTGCCGCCCGGCTGCGAGATCTGCTCGACCGTGCGCTCCGCCTTGCGATCCTTGCCCTGCATGCGGACGACGTCCGCCTGGGCGACGACGCCGACGAGGGAGCCGCGCTCGTCGACGATCGGGATCCGGCGCACCTGCTCGCGCCCCATGAGGTCCATCGCGTCTTCCACGGAGTCGTCCGGGCTGCACGTCTTCACGCCCCCCGACATGACTTCGCGCACGGGCGCGTCGCTGGCGCGACCTTCGGCCACCGTGCGGATCGCAATGTCGCGATCGGTGATTACGCCGACGAGCCGTCCGCGCGTCTCGGCGCCGCCGACGCGCTCGACGACCGGCACGAGGCCGACGTCCTGCTCCTTCATGAGGCGCGCCGCTTCCGACACCGGCGTATCGGGGGAGACGGAGCGCGGATCCTTCGTCATGATCTCAGAGATCTTCATGGCCGTCCTCGTTGCTGAGTGCGTGGTGCTGTCCCGCCTGTCGGGGCAGACCGATCGATCGGGCAATGCGCGTGCCGAACGTGCGCGCGCCGCGGCGCCGGTGAATTGACAGCGCGCGACCGTGCGGCGAGGATTGAGCCGTGCCTCAATCCCGTGCGCTGTTACCCGACCTGAAGGGCGCTTCGGCCAAGGACGTCCTCGAGATCGCCCGCAAGCACAACGTGCGGTTCCTGCGGCTGCAGTTCACGGACATCCTCGGCGTCAACAAGAACGTCGAGATTCCCGCATCGCAGTTCGAGAAGGCGCTGGGCGGGGACATCATGTTCGACGGCTCGAGCATCGAAGGGTTCGTGCGGATCGAGGAGAGCGACATGCTTCTCGCGCCGGATCTCTCGACCTTTCGCGTGTTCCCGTGGGGCGATCCGGACTCACGCGTCGCCAGGCTGATCTGCGACATCAACATGCCCGACGGCACGCCCTTTCCGGGCGATCCGCGCGGCGCGCTCAAGCGGGTGATCGGCGAGGCGGCCGAGCTCGGTTTCACGATGAACGCCGGGATGGAAGCCGAGTTCTTCATGTTCAAGCGCGGCCCGAACGGGGAGCCGACGACGGAGACGCACGACGTCGGCTCGTACTTCGATCTCGCGCCGGTGGACCTCGGCGAGGACGCGCGCCGCGCGATCGTGGACGATCTCGAGCTGATGGGATTCGAGGTGGAGACGGCGCACCACGAGGTGGCGCACGGTCAGCACGAGATCGACTTCCGGTACGCGGACGCGCTGACGACGGCGGACAACATCGCGACGTTCCGGTTCGTCGTGAAGGTGGTGGCGCAGCGGTTCGGGCTCGCGGCGTCGTTCATGCCGAAGCCGATCTTCGGGCAGAACGGGAGTGGGATGCACACGCACCAGTCGCTGTTCCGCGGCAAGCAGAACGCGTTCTGGGATCCGAAGGCGCAGTGGGAGCTGAGCGACACGGCGCTGCACTACATCGGCGGACTGCTGCGGCACGCGCGGGGCTGCTGCGCGATCACGAACCCGCTGGTGAACTCGTACAAGCGGCTCGTGCCGGGCTACGAGGCGCCGGTGAACGTCGCGTGGAGCATGCGCAACCGGTCGCCGATGCTGCGGATCCCGGAGCGGCGCGGGCTGGGCACGCGGGTCGAGCACCGGGTGCCGGATCCGGCGGCGAACCCGTATCTGGCGCTCGCCGTGATGCTGGCGGCGGGGCTGGACGGGGTGCGGACGAGCGCGGACTACCGCGAGCCGGTGAACGAGAACATCTGGGAGATGAGCCACCGCGAGAAGCGGCGGCTCCGGATCGACGACCTGCCGCACGACCTGAACGAGGCGTGTAACGAGCTGGAGAAGAACGACGTGATCACCGGCGCGCTCGGCGAGCACATCGCGCAGCACTTTCTCGCGGCGAAGCGGCAGGAGTGGAGAGAGTACATCTCGCAGGTCTCGCTGTGGGAGCTCGAGAACTACCTCGGGAAGTACTGAGCTCGGCCGGCCGGACACATATCAATTTATATTTATTCGCTACGGCGGCTTCCAGTTCACTCGTCCCGTACGCGCGCTTTTCCCGCCCCTTTGCGTGCGGGTCTCGGTCGTGCCGCCGGCGGTCGCCGAGGCGCGATCTCGACGCGACGATGGATCCCCGCCCGCCGCGCGGACCCCCGTCGCGCCACGCCGCCGACCGCTGCTGCGGCCGCTCAGCGCGCGAGCCCCAGCCATCGCTCGAGCGCTTCGTGGCGCGAGCGGCTCACGGGAAGGCGCACGCCGCCGCGGAGCTGAAGCTGGTAATCGCCCCCGGCGCTCCGGTGGAGAACCTCGACTCGCTCGAGCCGCACGATCGCCGACCGGTGCACGCGCATGAAGCGCGCGGGGTCGAGACGCTCCTCGAGCACCTGCATCCGCTCCCTGATGGTGTAACGCCGGTCGCCGACGTAGAGCTCCGCGTACGAGCCGCTGGCGGTGATGTAGTCGATCTCGTCGACGGGCACCGCGCGCACCTTGCCGCGCATCTCCACCGGGATGCGCTGGAGGAATTCGCGGTTCTGCGCTGGCGGTGTGCGAGACTCCGCTTCGCGCGACGACGAACGCGCCGTGCCGGGAAGCTGGAGCACGGCGAGGAGCTGCGCGCGAAGCTGGTCCAGCCCCTCGAGGGCGAGCAGCCGGCGCGCACGCCGGAACGCCTGCTCGAACCGCTCGTCGGTGAACGGTTTGACGAGGTAGTCCACCGCGGCGACGTCGAACGCCTGGAGCGCGTACTGATCGTACGCCGTGACGAAGATCGTGACGGGCATCGCGTCGGGGCCGATCTCGCGCACGACGTCGAATCCGGTCATGATGGGCATCTGCACGTCGAGGAACACGAGGTCGGGGCGGAGCGAGCGGATCGCCTCGACGGCGAGCGCTCCGTTTCGCGCCGTACCGACGATCTCGACCTCGGGCTCGTGGCGCAGCAGATCCTCGAGCCGTACGCGCGCGAGTCGCTCGTCGTCGACGACGAGCACTCGAAGGGGCGCGGCGTCGCCCGCGCGCTCAGCCGCCACGTGTCGTTCCACCGTCGGGCACCGCGCTCCGCGTGTGATACGGCAGCCGGATCTCGACCAGCGTGCCGCCGCCGGCTGCGGGGCCGACCGTGAAGCGGTGCGCCGGCCCGTAGAGCTGCGCGAGGCGCGCCGCGGTATTGCGGAGGCCGACGCCCCCGCGTGCACCGATCGGCTCGTCGTCGATCGCTGAAGGCGACCAGGGCGGCATCCCCGGTCCGTCGTCGCGAACGGTGAGCACGAGGGTGTCGCCCTCGAGCGACGCGCCGACTTCCACGTGTCCTTCCTCGCCGCGCGGCGCGACGCCGTGCTTGATGGCGTTCTCCACGAGCGGCTGCAGGATCATGTTCGGGACCAGCGCGTCGAGCGCGCGCGGGTCCGCGCCCGTCTCGACCTCGAGCTGGTCCTCGAAGCGCACGCGCATGATGTCGACGTAGCGAGCGAGCAGCTCCAGCTCGTCGCGCAGCGGGATCTCGGGCGACGACGCACCGTCCATGCTGTGGCGCAGCAGATCGCTCAGCTGGCCGATCATGCGCCGAACGCCACGCGGGTCGCGCTCGACGAGCGCGGAGACGGCGTTGAGCGTGTTGAAGAGGAAGTGCGGGTCGAGCTGCCGGCGGAGCGCGTCGAGCCGAGCCTCGGCGAGCTGCGCGTGGAGCTGTGCGGCGTCCGCTCGCACGCGCGCGGATTCCGCCTGGAGCTGCGCTTCGCGGCGGCGCGCGTCCTCGCGCCTGGCGCGCTCGCGAAGCAGGTAGCCGCGCGCCGACGCGGCGGCGAGCGCCGCGAGCATGACGGCGAAATCGTCGAGCCACCTGAGGTCGCGCGGTCCGGGCCGGAAGCGCCGCGGCTCGCGGCGATCGTGGTCGTGCTCGTGCTCGCGGCGCACGACCGCCCGTGGCGCGAGCGCGTCCCACGCCGTGTCGCTCACCAGGTCGACGAGGTTGGCGCCGAGCACGGCGCCGAGCGCGACGCCCACACCGTAGCGGCGCCAGAAGGCGCGATCGAGCGTGACGCGACGACCGAGCCAGAGCACGAGCGTCGTGACGAGCGCCCACAGCACGGGATTGATGAAGATGCGCGGGCTGGCGTCGCCGAGCGCTTCGGCCGGGGAGATGTCGTGGTGTCGTTCGAGCACCTCGGTCGCGACGTTCAGCGCGCCGAAGAAGAGCCACACGATGGCGATCACCACCAGCTCGACGAGGCGCAGCGGCGCGGCGTCGGGGCGCGGATGCGCGGAGCGCTCGAGCGTCGTCGCGCCGGCGGCGTCCGACTCGGTCATCGCGCGGGCTCGGCGCACGTCGTCGGCATCAGGTCACCATCGTCGCCAGGAGGATCACCAGCGCGGCACCCGCCGTCATGACCACCAGCGCGGAGAGGCGCAGCTTCCGCAGATAGAAGAGCAGTCCGAGCCCCGTGAGCGAGAGCAGCACGAGAAACACGCCAGCAACGTCGATCAGCCACGCCCACGATCTCCCCGAGTCGCGGCCACGATGCAGATCGTTCAGCACGCCCACCGCGCCCTGATACGAGACCGTCAGCCGATAGCTGCCGTCGCGCACGTCGATGAAGCAGTCGGCGGAGTAGCCGGGTGCGCGGAAGCTGAGCGCTCCCTGGCGATCGTCCTGGGTACGGTCGGCCACGGTGCCGTGCACGCCATGCGTGGCGCGAAGGTACTCGGACACGACGAGCCAATCGATGCCCGCCGGCGTCTTCCACGTTCGGGGCAGCGTGCCGGCGACCTCCTCGGTGCGCTCGGCGGCGAGCCAGTCAGGGTGGTTGAGCGTCACGCCGGTCGCGGCGAAGAACAGCACCACCAGCAGGCTGACCATCGAGGTGTAGACGTGCAGCCACCGAAGCACGGAGTGCACGCGCAGACGCAGCGGCCGCTGGCGCGGCCCACCACGCACAGGCGGGCGCCGAGGAGGCGCCGGCCTATCGGCGGCGACGATAGTCGACACGTGCCCTCCCGATCTCTTCGTTGCCCGGGAGCTCCGCCGACACGGGCGCGGCCGCGAGCGTGAGCTCCTGCTGCATCAGCTGGTAGGTGCCGTGCTCGCGCGCCGCCTCGATGTACAGCCGGTACGTCCCCTGCTCGACCACCGCGCCGCGATCGTCTCGGCCGTTCCAGGTGAAGGCGTACTTCCCCGGCAGCCGCGTAGCGCTCGAGACGGTGGCCACGAGGCCGGGGCCGCCGGCGTCCTCTGCGTTTCGTTCGGCCGCCGACCATCGGCGGAGCTCACGGATGTAGCGCGGCCCTCGGCCCGAGGTGTTCACCCAGAGCGACAGTGTGCGCACGGGACGGCCCGACGCGTCGGTGACCCACACGGCCACGTACGGGCGGTGGTATCGATAGCCCTGCTGCGGCGCGATCTCGAGCTCGACGGCGAGCTCGAAGCGATCGTCCCACTTCGGCGGGGCGGTGCGTGTGCCCACGAGCGGAGCGCGCCGGAATGCCGAGAGGCCGGCTGCGGAGAGGGCGAATCCCGCGAGCCGGCCGAGCAGGTCGCGGCGGCCAAGGGGACGGTCGGATCGGATGTCGTGCATCGTCAGGATCTCCTCGAAATCGTGTCGGGTGGCTGTACGGCCCGCGCGCGCCAGGCGGCGTTGGTGTTCACGACGCCGTGGTGCTCGACGAGCAGACAAGCGACGCCGGGCAGGGCGTCGGCCAGTGCCACGCTGTCGCGCGGCGCCATCACGCTGAAGGCGGTGGAGAGGGCGTCGGCCGTGGCGCAGTCGGGGGCGATCACGGACGCGCTCGCGATCCGGTCCGCCGGCTCGCCGCTGCGCGGATCGACGATGTGCGAGACGCGCCGTCCGTCCACCACGAAGCCGCGGCGGTAGCCGCCGCTCGTGGCGAGCCCTTCGTTCCGGATGCGGACCGCTGCGATGGGCGGCGCGTTCTCCGCCGGCGCACAGGGGTCGGCGATGCGCACCATGACCGGCCGATCGCCGAGATGCTGAATGTCACCGCCGACGTTGAGCAGCACGTCGGACACTCCCTCCGCGGAGCGAGCGCGTTCCGCCGCCCGTGCCACGATGTACCCCTTGGCGATCGCGTCGAGTGAGACGGCGTGGCGCGAGCGCCGCCGAGCCGTGCCGGCAAGACGGTCCACGACCCACAGCGGATCGGCCGGCTGGAGCAGTGGATCGGGTCCGTCCCCGTTCCGCAGCCGTTCGGCGACCGTCTCCGCGGCCGGATCGAAGGCGCCGGCCGTACGCTCCCGCCACTCGCCGCTCGCGCGGAGAACCTCCGCCAGGTCGGAGGAAACCGGCGTGTCGACGTCGTGCGTCGCCAGCCAGCGGGCGAGCTCGCTCGTGGCCGACCAGCCGCTCAGGATCGCCTCGAGCCGGTCCACCTCATCGAGTGCCGCCGATTCGGCGCGCCGGGCGGCATCGTCGCCCTCGGCCACGACCTGGAGCTCGAGCGAGGTGCCGAGCACCCCCTCGTAGTGCCAGACGTGGCGAGCCGCGCGCGACACTGGCCGGCGTGGAAGCCAGGCGGAAATCTTGCCGATCCGTTCGGTCAGGGCAGCTCGCATCGAGCTCGGGGAATGTGGGAGCGATTCACCCCCTCTACCGGATGGCCGGGGGTCCGCACGGGGATCATACGTCGGCGGCGGCGGTACGTTCTGGTTCGCGACGCGAGTGGCACGTCGGCGTGGTGAGTGGCGGGAAGGGCGCCACGAATTGCGACGGGGACGGCGCGTCCGGGGCGAGGGGTGGCTGGCGGATCGACGGGACGCCTGCCATCGTCCCGGGGTGAGCGCGGGAGCAGGACCGGTGCAGGGAGGACGCATGCGAACCATCATCGCAGCCATCATCGTCACTTCCATCCTTCCCTGCGTGCCGCTCGCTGCGCAGCAGCCGGCGGGGCGGCTGGAAGGGACCATCGCGAGATCGATCCCCTCGCGGTCCGTGGGCGATGCCCGGATCACGCTCGTCTGGCTCGACCGCATGGCGAGCGTCACGTTCAACGCGGACGTCGACGAGCGCGGGCAGTATCACGTCGATTCGCTTCCCGCGGGGCATTACCTCGTCCAGCTGAGCCATCCCGCGCTCGATTCCCTCGACGTCGCCCTGCCGACGAACCGGGTCGTGATCCAGGAGGGGCGCACCACGCACACCGACCTCTCGTTCCCTCCGGGCCAGCAACTGCGCGAGATCGTCTGCCCCGGCGTGAAGTTCGGCCCGGGCAAGGCAGTGCTCGCGGGACAGGCGCTCGACGCCGACAGCGAGCAGCCGATCGCGGGCGCCGACGTGGTCGTGGTGTGGAACGAGATCACCGTCCAGCGCAAACCGGTCAAGATCACGGCCGAGAAGCGCATGGCGTCGGTGCGGACGGGCCAGCGGGGCGACTTCCGGCTGTGCGGCGTGCCGGCCGGCCGGTTGCTCTCGATGCAGCTCCAGCACGCCGGATTCGTCGGCGCCACCACGGTCGTCACCGTGCCGGGCGAGGAAGGCGTCGCGATCCGCGAGCTGTCGTTGAGCATGCGCAGCGCACCGACGATCGCCGAGCTGGATTCGCTCGAAGAGCTCATCGCGATGCGCCTCGCGCTCGATTCGGCGAGCACTCCCGCCGAGGTGCACGACGAGCTCGCGCTGACCGGGACGGCCAGGCTCACGGGAACGGTGCGCTCGCCCTCCGGCGAGCCGGTGGCGGGTGCCGAGGTGCACGTGCGCGACGCGCAGTCGACGGCGTTCACCGACGCTTCGGGGCGGTACGTGCTGGAGAACCTCCCGACCGGCACCCAGGTGCTGCTCGTGCGACACCTCGGCTACAACATCGCGGAAGTGCCGGTTGAGCTTCGCGGCACACGCGACGCGAGCCGCGACGTGCAGCTCGCGCGCGCGGTCGTGCTCGACACGACGCGCGTGATCGCCGAGCGCTTCCCGCTCAGGGAATTCGAGTACAACCGCAAGACACAGCTCAACGGGCACTTCCTCACGCTCGCCGACATCCAGCGGCTCAAGCCGAAGACGACGTCGGAGCTCATCGTCGGGATGGGGGGCTACGTCATGCAGGGCCGCGGGCGGAACGCGAAGTTCCTCATGTCCGCGCAGGATCATCCGCCGGGCACCGTCGGCTGCCTCGGCGCGAACGTCGTGATCCACGGTGTCGAGGGACAGAGTCTCGACGACGTGCAGCCGAATCAAATCGCCGGAATCGAGCTGTATCGGGACGCCGCGTCCGCGCCGCTGAACTACGCGGGCAAGGCGGACTGCGGCCTCATCGTCATCTGGCTCCGTCCCGGACCGCGGCGGCGAGTGAAGAATCCGGTGATCAAGGAAATCCCGACGCTCCAGTACAACGGCTATCCGTGACGAAGCGCCGCGCGCTCGCGACCGGCGAGCGCGTGCGGGCCACCGGAACTTCCCCTCCCGCCCGGGCGTACATGGAGTCGTGATGCCATCGCGCCGACGCGCCGCCGCGCTCGAGGATCGCTTCGTCGTCCTTCGCACCGTGCTGCTGCTGGCGGCGGTGCTGTTCGCGAGCGCGGCATTGCACCGGCCGCTGCGCGACGACGGCGGTCGCTCGCTCACCGCGCGCGGCTCACGTGAGCTTCGGGCGGCGGTGCTGCGGCCTTCCGTGCCGGGGCTCGCGCGGGCACACGCGCAGCCTGGCGACGGATCCGGCGGTGTACGCGGCGTGCACCCGCTCGCCTCGAAGGGGAACGCCTGGCCGCACGGCGCGCCGATCGCGGCCGGCGCATCCGTCGTCGATCGCGCCGGCGCGACGACCGCGCCTCGCGGCCTGCTTCCCTCGTGGCGCGCGCCGCCGAGCGTCTGAGCGAGACGGCCGTCTCCCGGACACCGCACTCCGCGCGCACCGACCGCGCGCCGTCTCGCCCTCCACGATCCACCGCCATCACATCGCTCGCGCCTGCGCGCGTGAGCAGGAGATCGATCATGGACACGCACGTCACCTGGCAGCCGCTCGCGGTCACGTACGACATCAACGACAACGGCAAGCTCGATCCACGTGAGCGGCGTGCGCTGCCCGACAGTGCCTTCGCATTCCCGTACCGTCGCGAGCTGCCGCTCGTCGACGAGGAGCTCACCCGCGAAGCGATCGCCGAGCTCGCGGAGAACGCCACGTACGCGACCGCCGAGGAGCGCTCGCTCGCGGCCAACAATATCCGCGCGGCGGCGCGATACTTCGGGATCGCCCTCGACGAGCCGTCGCCATAGGCGCGAGACCGCGTGAGCGCGCCGAGGGGCCGGCATCGTGCCGGCCCCTCGGCGTTCTCGTCAGCGCTTCACCGTGCCTGGGCTTGCCGAAGCCACCGGCGACACGCCCGGGGGCGGCGTGACGCCGTTCGATTCGGTGCCGAGGATCCCTCCCTTCGTCACGAGCTGCGCGGCGAGCACCGTCTGGATCACGCTCGCGATCTGGTTCGTGGCGCCGTTGGGGGCTCCTCCGCCCTCGCCTCCCGACACGGTGATGAGCCGCGCCTCGGCCAGCGCATCGGCGATCTTCGGCGCGATGAGCGGGAGCATCTCGATCTGACGATAGCGGAAGTAGCTCTCGCCGCCGGCGGCGATCGCGTGGTTCACCTTCTCGATCGACTCGGCCTGCGCGGCGGCGACGGTCCGGATGCGGATCGCTTCCGCCTCGGCCATCGCCTGCGCCTCGATCGTGACGCGCTCCGCGTCGGCGCGCGCCTGCGCGATCTGCGTCGCGTCGAGCTCGGCGACGCGCTGCACGCCCATCGCCTCCTGGCGCTTCGCTTCGGCCTGCGCGACGAGCGCTGCGTTGGCGGCACGCGTCTGCTCGAGCTGCCGCTGCGCATCGGAGATGTTGCGTTCCGCTTCGATCTGCGCCTCCTTCGCGCGGCGCGCCTGCTGTGCCGCGACGATGTCGGCGGTGGCCTGGGCCTCGGCGGCCGACATGCGCCGGCGCGCGTCGGCCACTTCGCTCTGCACGACCTTGATGTTCAGCGAGTTGAAGATGAGCCCCAGGTCGGTGAGCTCGCGTGAGCATGCCTTGCGGATGATCACGGCGAGGGGATCGTCGTCGTCCTCGAGCGAGTCGCCGCCGCTCGAGCTGACGAGCGCGCGCGGCGTGGGTGGCACGACGGCGACGCTCGCCGACGCCGGGGCACCACCGGGCGCGGGGAGGACGCGCGAGGGTCCGCGTGCGGAGAAGAGCTGGTCGTGTGTGAGCAGATTGATCGCGCGGCGGCCCGAGCTCGAGAGCAGGTCGGTGAGGGTGTTGACCTGATCGGATTCCGGCTTGGCGAAGAAGCGGTTCGCGGCCGTCTTGATGAGCTGGTCCGTGTCGCCGACGGAGACGATCGCGCTGGCGAGCACGCGGACCTTGATCGGCTGCGGCGTGCCGTTCTCGTCGAGATCGGCCGTCTGGTCGGTGATGTCGAGGTCGACGTTGATCACCTTGCTGGAGATCGTCGTCCCCGTGGTGAGCAGCGGGATCTCCTTGGACTTGCCGGGGCCGCGGTAGATGACGGTCCCGCCGTGCAGCCAGCTGACGAGCCGGATCGTGCCCGCTTCGACGTTGCGGAGGAAGGAGGCGACGATCACGGGAAGCACGACCAGCACGCCGAAGACGACGGCGGCGATCAGGATGAGCGTGTTCATCGTGTGATGGGTGAGAGAGGACGTCCGGTCAGTCGGGCAACCGGACGGTGCAGCGGTTGCGCGCGGCGTCGATGCTGGAGACGCGGACGAGATCTCCCGTGCGAACGCGCACGCCGCGCGCGCGATCGTCCGCGGACAACGTGGCGAGGAGCTGGACGATCTGTCCGTCCACGTCCAGCGCGACGAGCCCGTTCCCGTCGGTGTCGAAGCCCGTCACGGCGCGCGCGTCGTCCTCGATCGCGCTCTCGAGCGTCACGGCGGGGGCCGACTCGAAGCGGAAGAGCATGCGCCAGAGGGGACCGACGAGCACTCCCTCGAACGCGGCGGCGGCGAGGACGGCGGCGCCGGCGCGCCACGGCTCCCCGAGCGGGGTGGCGATCAGCCCACCCGCGCCGAATCCGACGAGCAGGGCGAACAGCACGCGCGGTGAGAGGAGCGAGAGGAACCGGGCCGAGGCGGGCTCGCTCACGCGAGGCGCGGCGTGCGCATGCACCGCGTGCGTCTGCGTGTGCGGACCGTGCGCGTGGCCTGCATGGGCGTGTCCGGCGTGCCCATGTCCAACGTGCGTGTTGCCCGCGTGCGCGTGACCCGCGTGGCCGTGTCCGACGTGGCCGAGCTGGGCCAGCCCGCCGACGGCCATGGCCGCGAGGCCGGTGCCGCCGAGCGCCAGGCAGAACCCATAGAGGTCCATACCCTGAATACTACGTGTTTCCTGGCGAGTTGGTGACGGGAGGGCCGGAACGCGACGTGGGGGCACGCCGGCTTTGCCGACGTGCCCCCACGGGGGCGGTACCGATCAGCCGACCGGTGGCGTCACACCGGAAAGAGGATCTCCCGGTACTTCGGCAGCGGCCAGCACTCGTCCGAGATCGAGAGCTCGATCCGGTCGGAGGCCTCGCGGACGGAGAGCATCGCATCGGCGCCGGCGCTGGTGAGCAGCTTCGCCTGCTTCGCGAGATCATCGTGCAGCCCTTCGGCCTTCTCGATCGTCGCGACGAGCGCGTCACGCCGCTGGCGCAGCGTCTTGATGAGCGTGCCGAGCTCGTTGGCCGCCTCTACCTGCGGAACGACCTTGATGCCGGCGGCCACCGCATTCGCCGCCGCCGACGCGAGCATGCCCGTATAGCTGAACGCCGCGGGAAGCACGAGCGTGTCGATGATCTCCTTCAGCGTGTGCATCTCGATGAGCATGTCCTTCACGTAGCGCTCCATGCGTACGTGGTAGCGCGACTCGAGCTCCTCCTTGGTGAAGATGCCCAGCTTGGTGAGCAGCGTGCGCGCCTGGCGGGTGTTGAGCTGCTCGAGAGACTCCGGCGTGCGGCGGAGGTTCGGGAGGCCGCGCTTCTCGGCGTCCTTCACCCACTCGTCGGAGTAGTTGTTCCCCTCGAAGCGGATGGGTGCCGTCTCCTTGAACACCTCGCGCACGACGCCGAGCACGGCGTCTTCCACCGGCTTGTTCTTCTTCGTCGTCGCCTTGATCTGCTCGATCATCTCGCCGAGCGCCTCGGCGACGGCGGCGTTGAGGAGCACGATCGGGAACGCGATCGACGCCGACGAGCCCACGGCGCGGAACTCGAACTTGTTGCCGGTGAACGCGAACGGCGACGTGCGGTTGCGGTCCGTGTTGTCCTTCTCGACCTCGGGCAGCTTGGCGACGCCGAGCTTGATCATCGCCTGCGCGGCGTTGGTCGACGTCTTGCCCGCGGCGATCGACTCGATCATCGCCGTGAGGCTCTGCCCCATGAACACCGAGATGATCGCCGGAGGCGCTTCGTTGGCGCCGAGCCGGTGCTCGTTGCCGCTCGACGCGATGCCGGCGCGCAGCAGGTTCGCGTGCCGGTGCACGCCTTTCAGCACGGCGGCGAGGAAGACGAGGAAGCGAATGTTCTGATGCGGGGTCTTGCCGGGCTTGAGCAGGTTGAAGCCGTCGAGCTCCGGGTTGTCGGCCGCGATGGAGAGCGACCAGTTGCAGTGCTTGCCCGAGCCGTTGATGCCGGCGAAGGGCTTCTCGTTGAGCAGCGCCTGCAGGCCGTGCCGCAGCGCGACCTTGCGCAGCGTCGCCATGACCATCTGGTTGTGGTCGACGGCGATGTCGGTCTCCTCGTACATCGGCGCCATCTCGAACTGCGAGGGCGCGACCTCGTTGTGCCGCGTGACGATCGGCACGCCGAGCTTGTACAGCTCGTGCTCCGCCTCGGCGATGCAGGCCTGGATGCGCTCGGGGATGCCGCCGAAGTAGTGGTCCTCGAGCTGCTGGCCGCGCGCCGGCGGCGCACCGACGAGCGTGCGGCCCGCCATGACGAGATCGGGGCGCAGCGCGAAGTGACTGCGGTCGATGAGGAAGTACTCCTGCTCGGGTCCGAGCGTCGTGAAGACGCGCTGCACGCCCTTGTCGCCGAGCAGCTCGAGCAGCTCGATCGCCTTGGCGGAGAGCGCGTCCGAGCTGCGGAGGAGGGGCGTCATCTCGTCGAGCGCTTCGCCGTGATAGCCGATGAACACCGACGGGATGCACAGGGTGCGCACGCCGGCCGACTCGACGATGAACACCGGGCTCGCCGGGTTCCACGCCGTGTAGCCGCGCGCCTCCCACGTGGCACGCAGGCCACCGGAGGGGAAGCTCGACGCGTCGGGCTCACTCTGGATGAGCTGCGCGCCGGTGAACGACTCGAGCGGCTGCCGGTCGTCGTCGAAGTTGAGGAAGGCGTCGTGCTTCTCCGCCGTGAGCCCCGTCTGCGGCTGGAACCAGTGCGTGAAGTGCGTCACGCCACGGCTGATCGCCCATTCCTTGATCACCTGCGCGACCGTCGGCGCGATCTCGAGGTCGAGCTTCTTCCCGTGCCGGATCGCCGCGACGAGCTTCGCGTAGACGTCCTTCGGCAGCTTGTCGCGCATCTGGCGCGCGCCGAAGGTGTTGATGCCGAAATAGGACGAGGTCGGCACGTGCGCGAGGCCGTCCCCGTTGTTGCCGACCGGGATCTTGGGGAGGCGTGACGAGAGGTCACGCAACGTTGACTTGCGCGAGGGGTGAACGGGGGCGGTCATGGGCGCGGGCTGATGAGGGGACGACGGGAACTGCAGAAATTGCACGGGGCGCTGGCCAATCTAGCGATATTTGGCCCAACAAAGCAAGGAAATCTGCCGAAAATTGCAGAATGAGCAGAAAAGTCAGCCAATTCTGCCCAGGGTACGCAATCGAGGCACCAGCCTCGAGGTGAGCCCGACCACGGCGAGCGCGGCGGAGCCGCCGAGCACGACGGCGGGCACGGCGCCGAGCAGCCGTGCCGCGACGCCCGACTCGAACGCGCCGAGCTCGTTCGACGAGCCGATGAAGATGGAATTGACCGCCGCCACCCGGCCAAGCATCTGCGGGGGCGTGAGCATCTGAATGAGCGTGGACCGAATGACGACGCTCACGTTATCGGCCATTCCGCTCAGCGCAAGCAGCGCCAGCGAGAGGGAGAAGCTGCGCGAGAGCCCGAAGCCGACGATGGCGAGCGCGAAGACCGCGACGGCGACGAGCATCGTGGGGCCGGCGCGCCGGAAGGGAGGCCGATGGGCGAGGAAGATTCCCATCGTCACGGCGCCGGCGGCGGGCGCGGCACGAAGGAGCCCGAGCCCCTGCGGACCCACTCTGAGGATCTCCGACGCGAACACGGGGAGGAGCGCCTCCGCGCCGCCGAGGAAGACCGAGAAGAGATCGAGCGAGAGCGCGCCGAGGATGGCGCGCTCGTGCCAGACGAAACGCAGCCCGGTCATGAGCTCGGCCACCATCGTCGCGTCGCGCGCGTCACGCGGCTCCGGCGTGTAGCGCACGGTGAGGAACCCGCCAAGCGCCACGAGCATGAGAAGGCCGGCGACGGCGTACGAGACGACCGGACCGGCGAATCCATACAGCAAGCCGCCGATTGCCGGACCGATCACCGACGCGATCTGCCATGTGCTGCTCCGCCACGCGATCGCGTTCTGATACATCCAGCGCGGGATGATCTCGGCGCTCAGCGCCTGACGCGAGGGCTGCAGCACGCCGCGCGTGACGCCGCTGACGAAGATCGTCAGGTACACCGGGGCGGGGCCGGTGCGCGCCAGGAGTCCGGGCACCGCACTCAACGTGAGCAGCGACGCCGAGCAGCAGGCGAGCACGAAGAGCATCGCCGCGCTGATCAGCCTCCGGTTGCGCCGGTCCGCGAGGTAGCCCGCGGGCAACGCGATGGCGATGAACGGGAGCGCCTCGGCGAGCCCGATGAGGCCGAGCGAGAGCGGGTCGTGGGTGAGGTCGTAGACCTGCCAGCCGACGACGACCGCCTGGAGCTGCGAGCCCACGACCATCGCGAACAGGCTGATGATGAACCAGCGGAACTCGCGGTGGCGGAGCGCGGCGTAGGAATCGTGCGCGTCGAGAGCCGCGACGTCCGCCGGCGTGAGACGCTCGGTCATGGCTCGCACGATATCGCCTCGTCGGCGCGCGGGGTACTGCGAGCTCGGCTTTCGCGCGCGCGACGCTCCACGCCCCGAGCGGCGCACGCGCGTTTGGCGACGTCGAACGACGAGGGCTAGATTGCCCGCCGCATGAATCCGCCCCCGTCGCCGCAGCCGTATCTCGATCCGGAAGGCGCTCCGCCGGCCGCCTCGAGCCGGGAGGCGACGCGCCGCCCGACGACGGAGGACGATGCGCTCGTGCAGCGGATGGCGGCGGGGGACGAACGGGCGCTCGGCGCGCTCTACGACCGGTGGGTGGACGTCGTGCACGCCGTGGTCGCGCGGGTGCTGCGAACCGCCGACGACGTGGACGACGTCGTCGAGGAGACCTTCTGGCAGGCGTGGCGCCAGGCCGAGCGCTTCGACCCCGCGCGCGGGTCGGTGCAGACCTGGCTTCTCACCATCGCACGCAGCCGGTCGCTGGACCGGATCCGTACGCTGCGCCGGAGACGTGAGGAGCCGCTCGAGGGCGACGACGGATACGTCATCGAGCAGGTGGCGCCGAGCGATCCAGGGCTCGACGTCGAAGCGTCGGAGCGGCGCCGGATCGTGACGACCGCACTGGCCGCGCTGCCGCCCGAGCAGCGCGAAGCGCTCGAGCTGGGGTACTACGGAGGGTTGAGTCAATCGGAGATCGCCGAGCGCACGGGACAGCCGCTCGGCACGGTGAAGACGCGGATGCGGCTCGCGATGCAGAAGTTGCGGAGCCAGCTCGGCGTTCTGGGCATCGAGGGCGGCGGATGAGCGAAGGGATGGGCCACGAAGCAGCACGCGAAGCGCTGGAGGCGCTCGCGCTGGACGCGCTGGATGCGTCCGAGCGCGAGGCGGTGCTGGCGCACGTCGCGGGATGCGACGAGTGCCGGCGCGAGCTCGCCGCGCTCGAGCGGACTGCCGCGCAGCTCGCGCTCGCCGCGTCGCCGGTGCCGATGCCGTCCGCGCGGCGCGACCGGGTCCGTGCGCGGCTCGTCGCGCGCGCGGGCGCGGATCGCGATGTCGATGGCGCGGCAGTCGCCGCGGATGCGGCGGACGCGGTGGGGGAGACACTCCCGGGTGTCGTGCCGCCGCTGCGCGTCGAGCCGTCGGTGCCCGAGCGCGTGCCGGAAGTCGTTCCGATCGGCTCGCGCGCGCGGACCCGGCCCCGGCTGGCGGGCACCGCGTGGCTGGCGATCGCGGCGAGCATCATCGCCGTGATCGGCTTCGGGGGATACCTCCGCGCGAGCGCCGACCGCGACCTGCTGCGCGATGCGCTGCGCACGGCAGCGACGGAGCGCGCGTCGCAACTCGCGACGAACGACTCGCTGCGCGCGGCGATCGGCGACCGCGACCGGATGATCGCGAATCTCACCGGGCCGGACGTCCACGTGATGACGCTCGCGTCGACCACGCAGACGCCAATGGGGCGGATGTTCTGGGACCAGCAGCACGATGCGTGGACGCTGGTGGCGCACCACGTCCCGATGCCGAAGGCGGGGCGCACCTACCAGCTCTGGCTGGTGACCCCCACGGCGAAGATCAGCGCGGGCACGTTCATGCCGACCCAGAGCGGCGAGGTGATGATGCGTGCGACGTACGCGCTGCCGTCGGATTCGCTGGCCGCCGTGGCGGTGACGGACGAGCCGGGTGGAGGCAGCCTGCAGCCCACGACGGCGCCGTTGATGGTGGCGGCGAAGTAGCCTCGTGCGCCGTGCGCGGCGCATCGGCCATAACGGTATGACTGGCAATGACTTAGGCAGCGGCATTCCCGCCTTCATCGCGGGAACTCTTTCGCTCGTTTTCGGGTAGTATTCGGGTGCCCGGATGGGCCGTTTCGTAGACGATTTCGCGTGGATTGGGAGCAGGACGATGAAGGAACCGACGATCGACATCGACGCCGTGGGCGGCGTCGATCTGGCGCGGCTGGGACGGAGCCTGCTGCTGCATGGCGAGCGTGTCGGCGACGGCCGGTATCACGTGACCGGCGGCGATCACGACCACTGGGTGGATCTGTACACGACGTCGCATCCGCGATGCGATTGCGGCGACCATCTGTGGCGCGAGCAGCTGTGCAAGCACATCCTCGCCGCGCTCCTGCGCGAGGGCCACGACCGCGTCGTGGACGCGCTCGGCCGCCTCTGGGGTGAGGTGCAGCACGAGCCGAAGCACCGCGCGGAGCGATCGCCGCGCGCCGCGTGAGCGCGGCGGCGTGATGTCCTGATGGCGTGGTGACTCGCGGTGGGCGCCGTTCTTGCCGCCGCGAGCCGTCATGGCCATCCGACGCACGCGGAGCGGCGCGAAGGCGACGGAGACGAACGGGGGTCGTGCGCCGACTCGCTCGCGCGCGGCGCGCTCGGCGCGCGGTATGAAGCTGCCGTTCGACATCGACGAGGTGATGCGGCGCATCCGCGCCGCGGTCGCCGATGTTCCCGACGCGGCGATGTTCGCGCTGCGCGACCTCGGCTACGGCACGCTGTTCCAGCAACTCGTGGCGTGCATCGTCTCGATTCGCACGACCGACGAGGTGTCGCTGCCGACGGCGCTCGCGCTCCTCGAGCGCGCGCCGACGCCGGCCGACGTCGCCGCGCTCGGCGTGCGCGACATCGACGCCGCCATTCGTTCATCGACGTTTCACGGCGCGAAGGCGGCGCAGATCCACGCGATCGCGCGGCGCGCCGTGGAGGAGTTCCGCGGCGAACTTCCGGCGGACGCCGCCGTGCTGCAATCGTTCGCCGGCGTCGGACCCAAGTGCGCGAATCTCGCGCTCGGCGTGGCGCGCGGCGTGCCGCTCATCAGCGTGGACGTGCACGTCTGGCGCGTGGTGAACCGGTGGGGCTACGTTGCCGGCCGCACCCCCGACGCGACACGCGAGGCGCTCGAGCGCGTGTTGCCGAAGAAGTACTGGATCGAGATCAACCGCCGCCTCGTACCGTTCGGTAAGCACGTCTGCACCGGCGTACGGCCGAAGTGCTCCATCTGCCCGGTGCTCCAGTATTGCCGGCAGGTCGGAGTGACGGAGCATCGATGACCCAGCCGACGTCGACGTCGAATGGAACGCCCACCTACCGGCGCGCCCGTGCCGAGGACCGCGACGCGATCTTC
>Ga0310810_10000800_pt1 | contig 31926 bp, 29 predicted proteins | sample NCmetagenome_FD_207641 | JGI IMG/M metagenome (GOLD analysis project Ga0310810, IMG submission 207641) | Soil microbial communities from experimental microcosm in Duke University, North Carolina, United States - NC | ecosystem: Engineered > Artificial ecosystem > Soil microcosm > Unclassified ... | reverse complement strand
ATACGTAGGACAGCATGAAGGGAAAGCGTACGTTTCAGCCGAACACGCGGCGCCGCAAGAAGGCCCACGGGTTCAGAGTTCGAATGGCAACAAAGAATGGCCGAATTGTGCTGAAGCGTCGCCGGGCCAAAGGACGAAAGCGTCTGACCGTCGCTGACGAAGGTTAGCCAGGTGGCCGAGCCGTGCGGCTTGGCGCCTCGTGAGCGGATCCGCCGTCGTCAGGAGTTTGATCGCGCGTACTCGGAAGGCACTCGACTTCACGCGCGTTTCATGACACTGATCGTTGTGCGGAATGCCTGCGAGCATCCGCGTCTCGGTGTGGCGGCAAGCCGAAAGCTGGGAGCGGCCGTTCGTCGAAATCGCGCGAAGCGCCTCTCGCGGGAGCTGTTCAGGCGCCACAAGGTCGGACTAGCGTTTGCGGCTCCTGTTGGACTGGACGTAGTGATTGTGCCTCGCCGGGAAATGCTCGATGCTCCCTTCTCCGCCCTTGAAGCCGACTACACACGGATCATCGAGCAGTATGCGAACGGCTCCGCCCGAACGGGCCGCCGGAGTGGGCGTCGTCCTCGTCCTGGCACTTCTTAAGTGCTACAAGTTTCTTCTTTCTCCTCTTTTTACCGGATCGTGCCGGTACTATCCATCCTGCTCCGACTACATGGCGGAGGCTGTGCGTCTCCACGGAGCATGGCGCGGTGTGTGGCTCGGGTGCCGACGTCTGGCACGGTGCCATCCGCTCGGCGGCCACGGTGTGGATCCAGTGCCGCTTCCTTAGTCTCAGGACATGGAACGTAGGTTCTTTCTCGCAATTCTTCTGTCGTTCGCCGTCCTGTACGGTTATCAGGCGCTTTTCGTCCCTCCCGCGCCCAAGACGCCGCAGACAGTCACAACACCCTCGTCTCCGTCGAGTGGAGCACAAGCGTCGCCCTCAACAGCGTCGCCGACGGAGGCGACTACGACAGCGCAGCCCCCGCCTGAATTGCCCCCGGCGGAAGGCGACACTAGTGAGCGCGAAATCGTCGTGGACACGTCGACGATACAGGTTGTGCTCTCGAACCGCGGCGGTCGCGTCCTGCATTGGCGGCTCAAAGCATTTCGGGATCAGAGCGGCAACCAGGTCGACCTTGTCCCGACGGATGTTCCCGCCGATCAGCCGCGCCCGTTCTCGTTGATCGTGAGCGATCCGGCTCTCACTCAGCGATTGAACAACGCGTTGTACCGAGTGAGCGGCGATTCAAGTGGTCACGTCGACGCCACGACGCAATCCGCGCAGGTGGTGTTCGAGTTCGAAGCCGTCGGTGGTCTTCGTGTGCGCAAGGAGTTTGACTTTGCGCCGAGCAACTACGTTGTGACGTTCTCGGCAACCGCCGCCGATGGGACACGCGAATTGCAGCCAGCGGTCGCGTGGGGTCCTGGGCTCGGGGACGCAGGCGCTCTGGCGGCCGGCGGAAGCTTCTTCACGGGCAATTACACGCAGCCGCCGGAAGCAATCTTCCATCGTGACGGAAGCGTCGAACGTATCCGTTCGGACAAAGTCGCTGAAGGCGCACAGGAAGGGCGATTCCGTTTCGCCGGCGTTGACGATCACTACTTCATCGCGGCAGCGATCGATCCAGGACAGGGCCGCATCGAGTATCAGCCGCTGACACTTGCCGGTCCCGGGACCACGAAACGCCAACTGCTCTCGCACACGATCACGCCGGCACAGCCCATCAAGGGCATGCGCTTCTTCGTCGGGCCGAAACAGTTCGATGTGTTGGCGCCGGTCGATCCCGAGTTCACCAAGGCGATCAATTTCGGGATGTTCAGAGTGCTGTCGGTTCCACTTCTCAACGCGTTGAAGTGGGTGCACAGCTACATCGGCAACTGGGGCTGGTCGATCATCGTCCTCACGATCCTGATCAATCTCGCGATTGCCCCGCTGCGCCACAAGAGCGTGGTCTCGATGCGGAAGATGCAGGCGCTGCAACCGCAGATGAAAGCGATTCAGGATCACTACGCCGGGTTGAAGGTGACCGATCCGGCGCGTCAGAAGATGAACACGGAGATCATGAATCTCTACCGCGAGAGGGGTGTCAATCCCGCGAGCGGATGTCTTCCGATGCTGCTCACGATGCCGATCCTCTTCGCGTTCTACTCGCTGCTGTCACAGGCGATTGAGCTTCGCGGCGCCGAGTTTGGTCTCTGGATCAGGGATCTCTCCGAACACGATCCGTTCTACGTGACACCGGTACTGATGGCGATCACGATGTTCTGGCAGCAGCGAATCACGCCGTCGACGGCTGACCCTGCGCAGCAGAAGATCATGATGATGATGCCGCTCATGTTCGGCGTCATGTTCCTCTGGGTGCCGAGCGGCCTGGTGCTGTACTGGTTCGTCGGCAACCTCTGGGCGATTGGACAGCAGTACTTCACGAACTGGATGATCGGGCCGCCAACGCTGGCGACGACGCGACCGCCGGCGGAGCGTCGAATGAAAAGCGCGGGTGCGGGACGCACAGCGGGCGCCGAGCGCAAGAGTTAACTGTCGACGAGGACGCAGCGGTGAACGAGACCTTGACGAAACAAATCACAGAGTTCGTCCAGAACGTTGTGAGCGCGATGGGCGTTCAGCTCACCACCACGATCGAGGAATCTCCAGAGGGCACTCGCATCAACCTCGAGGGCGAGGATGGTGGCATCCTGATTCGCCGCGGCGGCGAAGGACTGCAGGCACTGCAGCACGTCGTCGCGACGGCGTTTCGGCGTCAGCTTGGAGACGACAACCGGATCGTCGTCGACTGCAACGGATTTCGGAAAGACAAGGACGCCGAGATCAAGCAGATGGCGCGCTTCATGGCGGAGAAGGCCAGATCGAGCGGCATGCCGCAGGAGATGGGACCGCTGAACCCCTACGAGAGACGGATCGTTCACATTGCCATCGCTGAGGATCCGACGGTGAGCTCGGAGAGCATCGGCGATGCGTTCATGAAGACCGTCATCATTTCCGCACGACAGTAGCTTCGGCCGCCGCGTCGGCGACGCGCTGCGGGTGACCGCATGTTCTCTTCCGACGACACAATTGTGGCCATCGCGACGCCGCCAGGACGAGGCGGGATCGGCGTCGTGCGCGTGAGCGGATCCTGCGCGCGCGCGGTCGCCACCCAGGTCGTCACCCGTCGAGCACCGCTCTCGCCGCGCGAAGCCACATTGACGAAGGTGCGCAGCAGTCACGGCGGCGCACCTCGAAGCAGCGATCACGCGATCGTCACATGGTTTCCGGCGCCACACTCCTACACGGGCGAACACGTCGTCGAGATCAGCACGCACGGAAGCCCGGTCGTGCTCCGGGAGATCCTGCGGGCGCTGGTCGCCGCAGGAGCTCGGCTGGCGAGGCCGGGCGAGTTCACGCTCCGGGCGTTCCTGAATGGACGAATCGATCTTGCGCAGGCGGAAGCGGTCGCTGACCTGATTGACGCCGCCACGCCGCTTCAGGCGCAGACGGCGTTCGATCAACTCGAGGGTACGTTGAGCACGCGTATCGCTGTGCTCGATCGCGCCCTGCTGGACCTGATCGCAAGGCTGGAAGCCTCGCTCGATTTTCCAGACGAGGGCTTTCACTTCATCGAGCCGGACGAAGTCGGTCAACGCGTGGGCGCGCTCGTCGCCGAGTTGAATACGCTGCTGTCGCATGAGGTGCGCGGACGGCTGATTCGCGAGGGTGCAACGGTTGTGATCGCGGGCCGTGTGAATGCGGGGAAGTCGAGTCTCTTCAACGCGCTGATTGGCCGCGAGCGTGCGATCGTGACTGATGTCCCGGGAACGACGAGAGACCTGGTCACCGAGACGATGGACCTGGATGGTCTCGCGATCACATTGGTCGACACGGCGGGGGAGCGAGAGACGGCGGATCCCGTCGAGCGGGAAGGTGTGTCGCGCGCGGCGCGTGCACGGGATGCTGCGGACCTGACGTTGATCGTGATCGATTCTGGTGAGGAGTTGAGCGCCGAGGACCACCATTTGCTGGAGTCTTCGTCCGGCACACGTGTTGTTGTGGCGAGCAAGACGGATCGCAAAGCGCAATGGCAGATGGATGCAGCCGTTCGCGTCTCGACGATCCAGCAGACGGGCATCGAGGATCTGAAGGCCGCGATGTTGCGCGCACTGACGAATGAGGATCGACTCAAAGATCCCGCGGTGCTCTCGAACTTGCGTCACGTGCTGCTGCTGAAAGAGGCGCGCGCCACGTTGATGCGGGTGTGTGCTGCGATCGCGGAGAGCGCTCCAGAGGAGTTTGTGCTCGTTGATCTTCAGCGCGCACGCGCGCATTTCGCGGAAGTCGTCGGTGTCGGTTCGAGCGATGAGACGCTCGACTACATCTTCAGTCACTTCTGCATCGGTAAGTAACTTGGCGATGACGTTCGATGTGGTCGTTGTCGGCGCCGGTCATGCGGGTGTGGAGGCTGCATATGCGGCGGCGCGGCTGGGTTGTCGCGTCGGTTTGTGCACGTTGACGTCCGACACCGTCGCGCACATGCCGTGCAATCCGGCCATTGGCGGGACGGCGAAGGGCCACCTGGTTCGCGAGATCGATGCGCTCGGTGGGCTGATGGGCGAGGCGATCGACGCAACAGGAATTCAGTTCAAGCTGCTGAATCGCAGTCGAGGACCGGCCGTCTGGTCACCCAGGGCGCAGGCAGACAAGAAACTCTATGGCCAATGGGTGCGCGACAGACTTGGGCGAGAGCCCAACATTGAATGGCTCTTGGCGCGAGCTGGCCGAATTCTGATTGAGAACGGCCGGATCGCTGGGCTGGCTCTTGAGAACGGAGACCGCCTTCAATGCTCGGCCCTGGTGATCACGACCGGGACGTTCCTCAATGGCCTCATTCACGAAGGATGTGAGAAGCGCTCGGCGGGAAGAGCGGGGGAGCCGCCTTCAATCGAACTCGCGGAATCAATCCGCGGGCTCGGTTTTGAAGTTGGTCGTCTGAAGACTGGAACGCCGCCTCGTCTCGATCGCCGCAGCATCGACTTCGAGAAGCAGGTAGCTTCGGAAGTATTCGTCGAGGAACGCGGCGACCCCCGACCGACTCCCTTCTCGTATCGCACTCGCAAACCGCTCGAGAACAAGATCAGTTGCTGGCTGCTTCACACAAACGAGCGTGTGCGCGATCTAGTGCACGAGCACATCGAGGAGAGTCCACTCTACAACGGGCAAATCAGCGGCATCGGTCCGCGCTACTGTCCGTCGCTCGAAGACAAGATCATGCGGTTCCCCGATCGGGAGCGGCATCAGATCTATCTCGAGCCGGAGACCGTCGAAGGCGACGAGATCTACGTCAATGGATTTTCGATGTCGTTACCGCGATCTGTGCAGGAGAAGTTGGTTCATGCACTTCCCGGTCTCGGAGATGCGCGGATGGTTCGACCGGGGTACGCGATCGAGTACGACTTCGTCCAACCGACTGAGCTCCTGCCCACCCTGGAGACTCGACGCGTCCACGGATTGTTTTTCGCGGGCCAGATCAACGGGACCTCCGGATACGAGGAGGCTGCCGCTCAAGGGTTGGTCGCGGGCATCAACGCCGCGCGCACGTCGAGACGAGAAGATGGTTTTGTGCTCGGCCGCGAGGAGGCATATATCGGTGTCCTCGTGGACGACCTCGTGACGCGCGGATGCCTCGAACCGTATCGCATGTTTACCTCCAGAGCCGAGCATCGACTGCTGCTCCGCATCGACAACGCCGACCTTCGATTGACACCGCGAGGACGAGACGTCGGTCTCGTCGGCGATGAGCAGTGGGAGCTGTTCACGAGGCGCCGTGCTCGATATGAGCGGAATGCGCGCCTGCTCGACGAGACGAGCGTTCGTTCATCGTCTGGTCAGCGCATGCCGGCGTCTCAACTCCTGCGGCAGCCGGACGTGAAGCTGGCAGATCTCGTCGCGACTCGCGACGTTGAAATCGACGTCGATCCGGAATCGCCAGAGCACGATCTCTCGACATTAGAAACGACGATCAAATACCGCGGCTATCTTGAACAGGAGATGTCTCGTGTCGAGCGGGCAAAGCGGGATGATCGCCGCCGGATTTCTCCGCAGTTTCCTTTCCAGGACGTCCCGGGACTCTCCCGCGAAGTTGTGCAGCGACTCACGCAAATCCAGCCGCAGACGCTCGGCCAGGCATCTCGTATTCCTGGGATGACTCCGGCGGCCGTGGCTGTTCTCGGCGTGTTCCTGAACCGACTGACTCCTCCGGCCCCTCTTCTGTGAGCAGTCGCGAGTTTCAGGAGCGCTTAGCGCGCCGCGCGCGTAGAGTTGGGCTACCGATTCGCACGGAGCTTGGCGCTCAGCTGGAGATCTACTATCGCCTTCTCTGGACCTGGAACAAGAAGATCAACCTGACGGGTCTCAACCTGTCTGAATATGGCCCGGAGGCCCTCGATCGTCTCCTGATCGAACCCCTCGTCGCGGCGGCTCATGTCAAACCGGCAACACGAAGCCTGTTGGATATCGGGAGCGGAGGAGGATCTCCGGCGATTCCATTGGCTCTGGCTCTGCCTGACGTGAGCCTCCTGATGGTTGAGGCGAAGACGAGGAAGTCCGTTTTCCTTCGTGAAGCGCTGCGAGCCCTCGGTCTTGCCCGCGGGGAGGTCGTCACGTCGAGATTCGAGGAATTACTCACGAAGCCGCCTTTGCATGAAACGCACGACCTCCTGACCATCCGAGCGGTTCGTATCGAGTCACGGGTTCTTATGAGTCTTCAGGCGTTCGTTCGTCCAGGCGGCGAGATCTTCCTGTTCCGAACATCTGCTGGCGCACCAGGTCCGACAACGGTAACGCCGCCATTGACCTGGAAAGCCTCCTATCCTCTGTTGGAGCAAGCAAGTAGCCTTGTTGTGCTCGAAAAAAGGCAGATTGGATACGCGTCGCGCAGTGTTTCACGTGAAACAACGTAAAGAGGGGATCGCCGAACCTTCGCAATGTTTCACGTGAAACATGGCTTGACGCACGACCTGTTGGGTACTAGAGTGTAGTAGTCCACTAGGGATAGAGAGTTGGCCGAATGCCAGAATTGCAGCCTTCCCATCCGGTTTTCAGCGCCCGCGTTGTCGCCGTCGCCAATCAGAAAGGCGGCGTCGGCAAGACCACCACGGCGATCAATCTGGCCACCTCTCTCGCGCTCGCCGGCCGTAAGGTCTTGCTGGTCGACGTCGATCCGCAGGGCAACCTCACGAGCGGCGTTGGCTCGAAGGCGCAACGCGCCGATGCCGGCACAGTGTACGAAGCATTGCTCCTTGGTGGCGAACCAGAATCATTTCTGCTGACGACGCGAGTGGCGAATCTGTCGCTGCTCCCCGCTGACCGGAACTTGACGGGCGCCGAGATCGAGATGGTGTCGCTCCCGGAACGAGAGCAGCGTCTCAAGCGGATTCTTGATCCTCTCAGAGCACGCTTCGATCACATCTTCATCGACTGCCCGCCTTCGCTCGGGCTGCTCACGCTCAACGCTCTCGTTGCTGCGGACGCCGTACTGATTCCTCTTCACTGTGAGTACTTTGCACTCGAGGGTCTTGCAGATCTCGTCGGCACAATGCGGCGCGTTCGTGGCGGGTTGAATCCGTCGCTGGAGATCGATGGCGTGCTGCTGACGATGTACGACGACCGAACCAATCTCGGTCAGCTCGTCGCGCGCGACGTACGGGAATTCTTCAAAGACAAAGTCTTCAACACGATCATTCCAAGGAACGTGAAGCTCGGTGAAGCGCCGAGTCACGGAATGCCCGCAGCGCTCTACGATGCGAAATCGCGTGGCGCCGCTGCGTACGCGGCGCTCGCGAAAGAAGTCCTCGCTCGATACGCAGCTTAGAAGGAGTCACTATGCTCGAACGTCGTCCTGCTCTCGGAAAAGGGCTTAGTGCTCTCATCCCCGACGCCCCCGAGCCGGTTCGCGCCGGCACAATGGAGGTCGACGTCGATCTGTTGTCGCCAAACGATCACCAGCCGCGATTGTCGATGGACGATGCACGGCTCGAAGAGTTGGCGCAGTCGATCAAGGCGAACGGAATCATCCAGCCGATTCTCGTGCGTCGTGATGGCTCGGCGTATCGCATCATCGCGGGCGAACGGCGATGGCGTGCAGCACAGCGCGCGGGTCTTCAGCGAGTCCCGGTCATTGTTCGAGACGTGTCGCAGGGCGACAAGCAGCTGCTCGAGCTCGCGCTGATCGAAAACCTCCAGCGCGAAAACCTGAATCCCGTCGATGAAGCGCTCGCCTATCAGCGGCTCGCGGAAGAGTTCTCGTTGACGCAGGATCAAATCGCCGCGGCGGTGGGAAAGGATCGAAGTTCGGTCGCGAACTTCATGCGACTGTTGAAGCTTCCCGACGAGATACGCGGGGACCTGGCGGCCGGGACGTTGTCGACAGGGCACGCGCGGGCGTTGCTGCCGCTGTCCGACGCAGCAGCCCAGCGGCAGGCAGCTCGGGAGGTTATTTCGCGGGGATTGTCAGTACGCGAAACCGAGGCGCTCGCGAAGCGGCTCCTCGCAAAGGGAATGGCAACACCTGCCCAGGCCAAATCTGCCGAATCGCCCAAGGACGTCCACACTCGCGCTGCCGAAGACAGGCTCCGTTTCGCCCTTGGAACGAAAGTCAGGATCGTGCGGAAGGGGAAGGCTGGCAGAATCGAGGTCGACTTCACCTCCGAGGCCGAACTCAATCGGATCTACGAGCTCATGACCTCGCAGCGCTGAGGTCCGGAAATCCCCGCGTCGCTGCTGCAGACGGCCGCTCGGCCGTGGTATAAATAGACGCTTGTGCCTTTGAGGTACAAGCTCAAAGTACAAAAGTACAGCAGACACAAGCATGAGCATGCGGGGTTCCGCAGCGCGCTACGCACGGGCGCTGCTCGACGTCACCATCACAGAATCTGATCCAGTCGCCGCGGAGAGCGATCTCGCCGCGTTTGTCGACCTGGTGCAGGGTCACCCGGACTTGCAGCGAACGCTGGCGAATCCAGTCGTCTCGGCGACCGCCAAGCGCGCGGTTGTGCAGCAACTACTCGAGCGCAGCCAGCCGGTGGCTCCGGTCGGGAAGCTTCTGCTGCTTCTGGCATCGCGAGGCCGGCTCGAGCTCGTGCGCGATGTCCTCGACATCTACCGCGAGCGGCTGATGGAGCACCGTCAGGTGATCCAGGCGGAAGTCACTACGGCGGCGCCGCTCGCACCCGAGCGTGTGTCCGAACTGCAGCAGCGCCTCGCGAAAATCACCGGCCGCGCGGTGACCGTGACGACGAAGGTCGACCAGGCAATCATCGGTGGCATCGTGACCCGAATTGGCGGCACCGTCTATGACGGAAGCGTCGCCACCCAACTTGCCAAAGTACGAGACACGCTTACAGAGCGCTTCTAGCAGATCGCTGCGCTCGATGAGTTCTCAACGCTGTCAGGATTGATATGGATATCAGAGCGGAAGAAATCTCCAAGATTATTCGCGACCAGATCGGCAGCCACGCAGTACAGGTGGACGTCGCCGAAGTCGGGAGTGTGATTTCCCTTGGTGACGGTATTGCCCGCGTTCACGGCATCGAACGGGCGATGGCCGGCGAGATGCTGGAGTTCGAGCACGGAGTCTTCGGCATCGCGCTCAATCTGGAAGAAGACAGCGTAGGCGCCGTGCTCCTTGGCGACTACAAGGAAATCAAAGAGGGCGGCGCGGTCAAGCGGACGGGACGAATCATCTCGGTCCCCGTGGGCGACGAGATGCTGGGTCGTGTCGTCAACGCGCTCGGCCAGCCCATCGACGGCAAAGGGCCGATCCAGACGAAGCAGTTCCTGCCGATTGAGCGCATTGCTCCCGGCGTTGTCGAACGCCAGCCGGTGAAGGAGCCGCTGCAGACAGGGCTCAAGGCGATCGACGGCATGGTGCCGATCGGCCGCGGTCAGCGCGAGCTGATCATCGGTGATCGTCAGACCGGCAAGACCGCCGTCGCAGTTGACGCCATCATCAATCAGAAAGACACCGGCGTCATCTGCATCTACAACGCAATCGGACAGAAGCAGTCAACCGTTGCTCAGGTCGTGAGAACGCTCGAAGAGTACGGCGCGATGAGCTACACCATCGTCGTCGCGGCCGCCGCATCCGACCCGGCGCCGATGCTCTACATCAGCCCGTATTCAGCGTGCGCAATCGGTGAGTTCTTCCGCGACAGCGGGCGCCACGCGCTCGTGGTCTACGACGATCTTTCGAAGCACGCGCAGGCATATCGCGAGATCTCGCTCCTGCTTCGACGACCACCGGGCCGCGAAGCGTACCCGGGCGACGTCTTCTATCTGCACTCTCGTTTGCTGGAGCGCGCCGCCAAACTGAATGTGTCGCTCGGCGGCGGCTCGTTGACTGCGTTGCCGATCATCGAAACGCAGGCGGGTGACCTTTCGGCGTACATCCCGACGAACGTCATCTCGATCACGGACGGGCAGATCTTCCTGGAGAGCGACCTGTTTCACCAGGGCGTGCGCCCCGCCATCAACGTCGGCAACTCGGTGTCGCGTGTCGGTGGGTCAGCGCAGATCCGCGCGATGCGACAGGTGGCCGGCTCGCTGCGGCTCGACCTCGCACAGTACCGTGAGCTCGCGGCGTTCGCACAGTTCGGCAGCGACCTCGATAAAGCGACGCAGGCGCAGCTCAATCGCGGCCGCCGACTCGTCGAGATCCTCAAGCAGCCGCAGTATCAACCGCTCGCCGTCGAGAAGCAGGTGATGATCATCTACGCTGCGACGAAGGGCTTCATCGATTCAGTGGCAATCGAGGACGTCCGTCGCTACGAGGAGGATCTGTATCGTTTCCTCGAGACGAGGTACGCGCGTGTGCTGACGACCATCGCTGAGAAGAAAATCATCGATGACGAGTTGAAGGGAGTGGTCGAGACCGCGCTCAAGGAATTCGGCCAGCAGTTCGGCGCGTTGCGCGCGCCGGCCGGTGCAGCGGCTTAACGTCATCACGCCATGCCATCACTGATCGATCTCCGGCGCCGGATTCGCGCGGTCAAGTCGACGCAGCAGATCACCAAGGCAATGAAGATGATCGCGGCCTCGCGCTTGCGCCGCGCGCAGGAGCGCGTGGTGTCGGCACGCCCATTCGCGCAGAAGATGTTGAAGGTGCTCAACGGGCTGGCGTCGCGAGTCGATCAGGACGCGCATCCGCTACTGCGAGCCGCGGCACCAGGACAAGGCCGACCGCTCCTCATCGTGATCACAGCGGATCGCGGTCTGTGCGGCAGCTTCAACACGAACATCATCAAGGCTGCCGGCCAGTTCGTGGTCAAGGAAGGGCAGGGCCGCGAGGTAGCACTCGGGCTCATCGGCCGAAAAGGCCGCGACTTCTTCCGCCGCCGCGGGTTCGACGTCCGTTACGAGGCGGTCGGCATCTTTCAGAAGCTGACGTTCAACGACGCTGTCCCGATCGCCGATGCCGCGATCGAAGAGTTCACGTCCGGCGCTGCGTCGAGCGTCTATCTCGTTTACAACGAGTTCAAGTCGGTCATCTCGCAGCGCCTTGTCGTCGAGCGGCTGCTGCCGATTCCGCGCCTCGAGGGCGAAGAAGCGGCGCGTGCTACGACGGAGTATCGCTACGAGCCCGCACCGGACGTCATCTTCAAGGAACTCCTGCCGCGTCACGTGCAGGTGCAGATCTATCGCGCGCTGCTCGAATCGAACGCCGCGTTCTTCGCAGCGCAAATGACGGCGATGGACGCCGCCACGCGAAACTCGGCAGAGATGCTCGACAACCTGACGTTGTACATGAACAAGGTCCGGCAGGCCGCCATCACGCGCGAAATCATCGAGGTCGTGTCGGGCGCCGCCGCGACGTAGGAATAGACGTATGTCACAGACAGCAGTAGCACAAAGGGTCGGCAAGGTCGTTCAGGTCATTGGACCGGTCATCGACATCGAGTTTCCCGAGGGCCTTCCAGAGATCTACAACGCCGTTCGCATCGTGTCGGAAGGTGGACCTGGCGTCGAGAAAATCGATGTCGTCGCCGAAGTCGAGCAGCACCTCGGTGAGAACCGTGTTCGCGCCGTCGCGATGAAGCCGACAGACGGCATGACGCGCGGGATGAGTGTCATCGACACGGGCGCGCCGATCTCGGTGCCGGTGGGACCCGAAACGCTCGGCCGAGTGCTCAACGTGCTCGGGGAGCCGGTGGACTTTCCGGACCGCCCGGTCCAGTCGAAGGATCGCTGGCCCATTCATCGTCATGCCCCGACGCTCGAGGATCAGTCGACTGAACAGCAGATGTTCGAGACCGGCATCAAGGTCATCGACCTGCTCGAGCCGTATTTGCAGGGCGGCAAGATCGGCTTGTTCGGCGGTGCCGGCGTCGGCAAGACCGTCATCATCATGGAGCTGATCAACAACATCGCCATGAAGCACGGAGGCGTGTCCGTGTTCGGTGGTGTGGGCGAACGCACGCGCGAAGGCAACGACCTCTGGCTCGAGTTCCAGGAGTCCGGCGTCATCAACATGCAGGACATGGCGAAGTCGCGCGCCGCTCTTGTCTACGGACAGATGACGGAACCGCCAGGTGCGAGACTGCGCGTCGGCCTCTCGGCGCTGACCGTCGCCGAGTACTTCCGCGATGCGGAAGGCAAGGACGTCCTGCTGTTCATCGACAACATCTTCCGCTTCACGCAGGCAGGTTCGGAGGTGTCGGCGCTGCTTGGCCGCATGCCATCGGCCGTCGGCTATCAGCCAACGCTGCTGACCGAGATGGGTGAACTGCAGGAGCGGATCACGTCGACCAAGAAGGGATCGATCACGTCGGTGCAGGCCATCTACGTGCCCGCCGACGACTACACGGATCCGGCACCGGCGACCACCTTTGCGCACCTTGACGCGACCACGAACCTGTCCCGCCAGATCGCCGAGCTCGGTATCTATCCGGCGGTCGATCCACTGGCGTCAACATCGCGCATTCTCGACCCGCGCGTGATCGGCGACGAGCACTACACCGTCGCGCGTTCAGTGAAACAGATTCTGCAGCGCTACAAGGATCTTCAGGACATCATCGCGATTCTCGGTATCGACGAACTCTCCGAAGACGACAAGCTGACCGTTGCGCGTGCACGCAAGATTCAGCGATTCCTGTCGCAGCCGTTCTTCGTGGCAGAGCAGTTCACCGGCTTCAAGGGCAAGTACGTCCCGATTGCCGAAACAGTGAAGGGCTTCAAGGAGATCGCCGAAGGCAAGCACGATGATCTGCCGGAGCAGGCGTTCTACATGGTCGGCCCGATCGAGGAAGCGATCGAAAAGGCCAAGGCAATGAAGGACGCGTAGGCTGGAATGGCACTTCCGACGAAGCTGACGCTCGAGATAGTCACGCCCGACCGCGCACTCGTCAACGAGCAGGTTGATGAAGTCGAGTTGCCCGGCTCTGAAGGGTACTTCGGCGTGTTGCCGGGCCACAGTCCGCTTCTGGCATCGCTCCAGGTTGGCGAGCTCTGGTATCGAATCGGCAACGAGAAGCATTACCTGTCGGTGGCGTTTGGCTTCGTCGAGGTTCTCCCTGAGCACGTGACGGTACTCGCCCGGCTTGCCGAAAAAGCCCAGGATATCGATGTGGCTCGAGCGGAGGCGGCCAAGAAGCGCGCAGAAGAGCGTGTGGCCAAATATCCTCACCCCGACATCGACTTCGAGCGCGCCCGAGTTGCGCTCATGAAGTCATTGATTCGCCTTCAGGTCGCTTCGCGCGCGCGCACCAGAGCTTGATCGGTCGCGCGTGCGCGACCTAGGGTGGCAAGATCAGGTCAGCCACCGACGCCCGTGAGAACCATCAGTCCTCAAGCATCGTCCCGAGAAGCCGCTGCGGAATTCGCACGCCGTGTGCAACGCCGGGGCGGCGTTGTCGTGTTCACGAACGGCGTTTTCGATCTGCTTCATCCCGGTCACATTCGCTACCTGACCGAAGCGCGCAGACTGGGCGACGCCCTTGTCGTTGGAGTCAACTCGGACCGTTCTGTTCGAGCGAATAAGGGACCCGAGCGTCCGATCAATCGAGCCGAGGAGCGTGCCGAGATCCTGTTGGCTCTGTCATGCGTCGATGCTGCTGCTGTGTTCGACGAAGACACGCCTCTCTCGATCATCACGGAGATTCAACCGGACATCCTGGTCAAGGGAGCGGACTGGGGACCTGACAACATCGTCGGGCGCGACGTTGTTGAAGCTCGAGGTGGTCGCGTGGTCCGCGTCGATCTCGCCGAAGGATTCTCGACGACGAATCTGATCAAGAAGACGACTCGAGCCGATCGGCGATGAGTATTAGTGCGCCCTCCCTAACGCTCCGCTCCGTTTTTGCTCGCGCGGTTGCGAAAGCGGGGCTCGATCGTACCGTTCCGATCACCGCAGGACTGACGGCGTCTGCGAAGGCGCTGGCCGTTGCAGGTTGGGCTCGAAGCCGGCCGGGCGTGACCGTCATCATCACGCCGACAGACACCGAAGCCGAACAGCTCGCGGCTGATATCCGCTTCTTCTACGGCGGCCTCGAGGCCGCCTCCGATACTGCAATTGATCAAGCGGTGCTTCATCTCCCCGCGCTGCAAGTCGATCCTTATCGAGGGATGACACCGCATTTCCGCGTCTCCGCGGCGCGGGCGAGAGCGCTCCACGGCGCCATCTCCGGATCCGCCCGGATTATCGTGGCGTCCGCAGCCGCGATGCTGCCGCGCATGAGCTCACCCGAGCGCATGCTGGAGGCCTCGATCGAGCTTCGAGTGGGCTCAGAGATCGAGCCGTTGAGACTCGCCGACTTGCTGGTCGATGGAGGCTTCACGCGCGAAGACCCCGTCGATGAGCACGGCGCGTTCGCCATTCGAGGCGGAATTGTCGACGTGTTTCCAGCGACGGCTGCCGAACCCGTGCGCGTGGAGTTCGTCGGCGACATGGTCGAGACGATTCGCCGTTTCGATCCGGCGACGCAGCGATCGACGGGTCAGACTGATCAAGTCCAGCTCGTACCCGCGCGCGAGCGATTTGACGACGGCGAGCCGCTCGTGCCGATCACCGACTTCATGTCCGCGGCGTCGGGCGGGGTGCACTGGGTCATCTCTGAACTGGACCTCGTGCAACAGCAGGCGATCAAGCTTCGCGAGCAACTTCAAAACAGCTACCAGGAAGCACACGGACGGGGACACGTCGTTGCGCTCCCGCCGGAAGAAGCGTTTGTGGATTGGGACGCGCTCACGGAGCGCGTGTCAGCCGGGCCTCGCCTCGAGGAGTTGGCACTTGATGAGAGCGGTGTTCACCAGGTCTCCTGCCAACCCGCCATGGAGTTCCGCAGCCGGATAGCTGACTGGGTTGCGGATATCCGGCGAGTACGAGAACGCGGTGCCACTGTGATCGTCGTCACAGGCAGCGTGGGGCGCGCTGAGCGGACCGTCGAGATCCTGCACGACTACGACATCATCGCGATTCCAGTCGAGCGATCGGAAGATGCGCACTCGGCGTCCGTGCTCGTCGCACGCGGAAATCTCTCGAAGGGATTTTTCCTAGAAGAAGCCGGGTTTCAGGTCTACGCGGAGACAGATGTCTTCGAAGAAGAGCGACGCGGCCCTGAGCAGCGCCGGAATCTCGCACGAACATTTCTCTCAGATCTGCGCGACCTGAAGGTCGGCGATCTCGTGGTCCACGTCGACCACGGCATCGGTGAATTCGTTGGCCTGAAACAACTGGCGACAGGTGCTCGTGCCGCGACCGCGTCGGGTGCGGATATCCAGGAGTTCCTCGAGCTCCGTTATCACGGCGACGACAAGCTGTTTGTTCCCGTCGAGCGCCTTGACCTCATTCAAAAGTACACGGGTGGCTCACGGCCGGCGCTCGATCGTCTCGGCGGCACGTCCTGGGAAAAGGCGAAGACGCGCGTCAAGAAGGCGATGCGCGACATGGCCGAGGAGCTGCTGAAGCTCTACGCGCAGCGAAAGGCTGTGCCGGGTCACGCGTTTCCGCCGGACACGCATTGGCAGGAGGAATTCGAAGGCGCATTCCCCTACGAACCAACACCGGATCAGGCAACCGCGATCGCGGATGTGAAGCGGGACATGCAAGCGAGCACGCCGATGGATCGGCTGCTGTGCGGCGACGTCGGCTACGGCAAGACCGAGGTGGCGATGCGAGCCGCCTTCAAAGCCGTTCTTGATGCGAAGCAGGTCGCGTTTCTCGCACCGACAACCGTTCTCGCCTTCCAGCATCTGAAGACACTGCGCGATCGGTTCGCCGGCTTTCCGGTCAACGTCGACATGGTCAGCCGCTTCCGGACCAAGCAGGAGACCAAAGAAATCCTGGAGCGGCTCGCCGCCGGCCGAGTCGACATCATCGTCGGTACTCATCGCCTGCTCTCAAAGGACGTTCAGTTCAAGGACCTCGGCCTTCTTGTCGTCGATGAAGAGCAACGCTTCGGTGTCGTCCACAAAGAGCGCATCAAGCAGATCCGCAAGAAGGTGGATGTGCTGACGATGACGGCGACACCGATTCCGAGGACGCTGAACATGTCGCTCGTCGGCATCCGTGACATGTCGGTGATCGAGACGCCGCCGAAGGATCGGTTGTCGATTCAGACAAACGTTGTCAAGTTCGACGCACCCGTGATTGAGCGCGCGATTCGAAGCGAGCTCGCGCGAGGCGGACAGGTCTACTTCGTCCACAATCGCGTCGAATCGATTTTCTCGATCGGCAATCTGCTCCAGCGCCTCGTTCCAGAGGCGAAGATGGCGATCGGTCATGGCCAGATGGGCGAGGAAGAACTCGAGCGGGCGATGTTGGGATTCGTCGAAGGTAAGTTCGACATTCTCCTCGCGACGACGATCGTCGAGAACGGTCTCGACATCCCGAATGCGAACACCATCATCATCAACCGCGCAGATCGCTACGGCCTCGCGCAGTTGTACCAACTGCGGGGTCGAGTTGGCCGGTCAGATCGAGCCGCCTACGCGTATCTGCTGATTCCGCCGCAGGAGTCGTTGTCTCCCGTCGCGCGAAAGCGCCTGGCGGCGATCAAGGAGTTCAGCGATCTCGGAAGTGGCTTCCGCGTTGCTGCCCTCGACCTGGAGATCCGCGGAGCGGGGAACCTGCTCGGTGGCGAGCAGAGCGGTCACATCGATACGGTCGGCTTCGAGATGTATACGAAACTGCTCGAAGAGACGATCCGTGAACTCCGGGGCGAGGAGTTGGAAGACGATACGCGTGCGACGGTCAATCTCCGCATCGATCTCAAGATCGACCCCGGCTACATCGAGGACATGAATCAGCGGCTGATGGTGTACCGCAAGGTCGCCTCCTCGAGAACCGAGCAGGAGCTGGCCGCCGTTCTCGACGAACTGCGTGACCGGTATGGCCAGCCACCGGAGTCTGTGCTCAACCTGGCGGAATTTGGTCGTCTCCGAATCAAGGCCGACCGCCTCGACGTAGATTCCGTCGACCGAGAAGGGCGTTTGGTCGTCATTAAGTTCAGGCCCAATGCGCGACTCGACGGTGCTCGACTCGTGAAGGTCGTCAGTGGCTGGCCGGGTGCCGTGCTCGTCCCCCCGGTGTCGATCAAGCTCGATCTGGAGGCGCCACTGGCACCAAAACCGGCGGCCGCCCCGAAGCCACCGCCAGGCAAGGCGGCTCAAGGGCGGGGGAGGACCGAGCCCCAGGTCAGCTGGTGGACAGCCCGGGCAACCGCCGGCGAGGTGAAACCCGGTTTTTCGAAGGACGAAGTCCTGCGAAAGCCGGAGCTCGATCCACGAGCCGAGGGAGGCATGTTCTCCCGCCTGATGGGGCTGTTCGAGGCGCTCACGGTCCAGTGACCTCCCTCGCCCCAAGGTCGTATAAAATACTGATGTTCAAGGAATTGTCATGCTGAAGCGACTCACTGTGGCCACACTGTTCTTGGGTGCGGTCACCTTCTCGCCACGGATCCACGCCGAGATTCTCGAGCAGGTGCTGGTCAAGGTGAACGGCGAAATCATCACCAAGACCGAATTCGAGGCGCGTCAGGTCGCGGAACTTCGGAATCGTCCCGAGGTCGCGAATGCCTCCGCCTTCAGCCCGGAATTCCAGAAGGCCGTTGCCGAGATCACGCCGGATCTGATCCTCGCCGCGGTCGACGAAATGCTCCTCGTTCAGCGCGGACGCGAATCAGGGTTCGCACTTGGCGACGCGCAGTTTGCTCAGATCCTCGACAACATCAAGACGTCCAACAACCTTCAAGACGAAGCGAAGTTTCAGGAAGCCCTCAAGCAGGAAGGCCTGACGATGGCGGACCTGCGTCGCAATCTCGAGAAACAAATGCTCGTGTCTCAGGTGCAGCGCGCCGAGATTCTCGACAAGATCAGCATCACGGACGAGGAGTCCAGGGCCTTCTACGACGCGCATCGAGACGAATTCACGGCGCCAGCGGAAGTGACGCTGCGAGAGATCCTTCTCGAGGTGAAGGCGTCGGATCGCGGAGTCAATGTCGCAGAAGACGATGCTGTGCGCGGGCAGGCAGTGGAGATTCGAAAGCGTCTGCTAGGTGGGGAGCCGTTCCCTCGTCTCGCCGGAGAATTCTCGGTCGCCTCCTCGAAAGCAAACGGCGGCCTGATCGGCCCGTTGAAGAGTGAGGAACTGGCGCCGACGCTCAGGGATCTCCTCGCGAAAATGCAGGTCGGCGACATTACCGAGCCGATTCGAACGCAGCGCGGATACCAGATTCTGAAGCTCGAATCCCGAAGCGAGGCCAAGCTTCGCTCGTTCGAGGAAGCGCGCGGAGACATCGGGAACAGGATCGGTGAGCAGAAGTTGCGTGGCGAACGCGAGAAGTACCTGGATCGCCTGCGGACGCAGGCAACGATCACGTGGCGCAACGCCGAGCTCGAGAAGGCATACAACACGGCGCTGGCAAAACGCCGGGAGGCAAGCAACCAGCAAGGCTCTTTGGCCCAGGCAGAGACCACTCGATGAACCAGGACAAACCGATTGATATACCGGAGGTCTCGCTGAAGCGTGACTCCGATGAGAATTGGTTTGCGCTGTGGACCCGATCCCGGCACGAGCAGGTTGTGCGCGAACAACTGGAGCAGAAGCGCATCGAAACCTTCCTCCCAACGGTCACGCGGTGGAGCCGCTGGAAGGACCGCAAGAAGAAGATCGATTGGCCGTTGTTTCCGGGCTACTGTTTTGCGCGATTCGATCCGCGCGAGCGGTTACCTGTTCTCAAATGCACCGGCGTCGTCAGCATCATCTCGTTCGAGGGTGAGCCGGCGCCGATCCCCGAGCCCGAAATCGAGGGCATCCGTCGTCTCGTTCAGAGCGATCTCGCTTACGATCCGTGTCCGATGATCCGGGAGGGCATGATGGTCGAAGTCGTGCACGGGCCATTGACCGGCGTTGTCGGGCGACTGGTCCGGAAGAATGACAAAGCTCGCCTCGTGCTCTCCGTGGATCTGATCGGCCAGGCCGTCAGCGTCGAGGTCGACGCGGCAGACGTCCGAGCCTACTGAATACGCATGAAAGTCGGTTCGATCGAACTGCCTTCGCCGTTCGTGGTGGCGCCCATGGCCGGCATGACGGACACAGGCTTTCGGCGTCTGGTCAAGCGACACGGCGGCTGCGGTCTCGTCGTGACGGAGATGGTGTCGTCGGAGGGCCTCGTTCGTGGCATCGATCGCACGCTCGAGTACGCCGAATACACTGAGGAAGAGCGCCCCGTCTCCATACAGATCTTCGGTGGCGATCCCGCCAGGATGGCTGCTGCTGCGCGAGTCGTGCAGGACATGGGCGCGGACATCGTCGACGTCAACATGGGTTGCCCCGTTCCCAAAATCGCCAAACACAATGCCGGCTGCAGCCTGATGCGTGAGCCCGATCAGGCGGCCCGTGTGGTGGAAGCGATGGTCGAGGCCGTGACGATCCCCGTGACGGTGAAGATGCGCGCCGGATGGACGGACAAGGATCGCAACGCGCCGGTGCTGGCCAGAAAGGTTCAGGACGCAGGCGCGTCGGCGATCACCATTCACGGTCGGACTGCAGAGCAGTCGTACTCGGGTTTCGCCGATTGGGATCTGGTTCGACAAGTTGCGAGCGACCTGCGTATTCCGGTCTTTGGAAGCGGCGATTGTGTCGAGCCGGAGCAGATCGTCGAGCGGATGAAGTCAGGAGTTGAAGGGGTGCTCGTCGGTCGCGGGGTCCTTCGGAATCCATGGATTCTTGCGCAGGCCGCTGACCTCGTCGCAGGCCGGACGCCCCGGACAGTGACGATGCAGGAGCGGGGTCAGTTCCTGCTCGACTACATCGATCTCCTTCTCGATCAGCGCGAAGACGAGCAGCAGGGATTTCGTCATATCGCGCCGGGGATGTCTCAGGCAGTTGTACCCGCACGAGGTCACGAGCGGTGGGTCATCAACAAGCTGAGAGCCCTCTGTGCGTGGTACTCGAAGGGCCTGGACTCGGGCTCGCATCTTCGGGTGGCCGTCAACAGCGCCGAGAGCATTTCGCAGCTCCGCCACCTCGTTGAAGACTTCTTCATGACCGCTCCAGCGACGGTCTAGCATCTGATGCAGTCCGACGTTTCACGTCTCTTACGCGAGACCGCGGATTCGCTTCGAGTCATCAGCGAAAGCGACTATTCCGAGGCGGTCGAGCGGGCGCTGACTCTTCTCGAAGAGGCTTTTCGCGCGGGACGGACTCTGCTGGCCTTCGGAAACGGAGGCTCATCGGCGGATGCGCAGCATCTCTGCGCGGAGCTCGTCGGCCGGTTTCTTCTCGAGCGTCGCGCTCTTCCGGCGGTGGCGCTGACGACAAACCAGGCGCTCCTCACTGCGTGGAGCAACGACTATCAGTTCGACGATATCTTCGCCAGGCAGATCGAGGGACTCGGCAGGCCAGGCGACGTAGCGTGGGGAATTTCGACGAGCGGCAACTCCGCGAACGTCGTCAACGGTCTTCGACGTGCGCGCGAGCTTGGGCTGCGAACGATCGGTCTTACCGGGTCAGGAGGCGGCCGTGTCGCAGAGCACTGCGACGTCCTGATGGCGGTGCCGCTGCAACAGACGCCGAGAATCCAGGAAGTGCACCTGGTGACGTTTCACGCGATCTGCGGTGCGCTCGAGCAGCGGCTGTTTGGTGCGAGCTCAGTAGCGTGAGAACCCGCTGACCATACGATGGTCGCCGGGCTGCGAGTCGGCCTGCCTGACGTCGCGTCCACCGGCCAGTGCAAGCGTCCCAGACGAACTCGTTCGCGCCTGCGAGCGAACCAGAGCGACCAGGTGGCTCCGATCGATCGCCTGACTGGCGGCTTCGCGCAACGAGATCTGCCGACGCGTGACTGCGCGTGCGAGCGATTCGTCCACCGATTTCATCTTCGCAGCCACGTCGTTTTGCGTCCGTGCGAAACCTGCGAAGTCACCGGATTCGATCATGTTAGACACTGATCCGGAGGCCAGCACGACATCCTGAATGAGCGCTCGTCCGCCACCAAGACGGCGGAGGCTTCGATAACCAATCGCAGCGCGGAACGAGGCGGCCAGGGCGCGGCGCACGTGACCGTCCGAGCCCCCCAGCATGCGAAGCGCTTCGACAGTCGTCGGGGCGACTACTCCCGCGATCACGAGGCGGCCACCAGCTGCCGCGAGTACTGCCGCCTGTAGCGGCTGTTCGGCCTGGAGGCCTGTGACGAGCAGGATGTCCGGACTCTCTTGTGCCGCGCGGCGGATGGCCGCGGCGAAGTCCTTGTCCGTTCCTGCGATGGTTCGCTGGCTGACGAACGCACCGGCGATATCGCCATGCGAACGGCTGCGGCGCTGCAGCGAAATCAGGTAACCACCGCGGTCTCGTCCACTCCAGTCCGCGACGGCCGCGGCCAGTGCTTCGACGTCCGCTTCGTTCGACGCGGCAACGACGACGAGGCCGTTGCCCTCACACGCCGCACGGACCTGTCGAGGAATGTGCTTGTGCAGGAGTCGAAGCGATGTCGACGGACGGAGATGAATGATCAGGCCGCTGCCCTGCTGATCTGCAAACACGCGGCAGCTGACGTAGCCGAGCTCGTCGTCCTCGCGGACCCACTCGCCGTCTGCGCGCGATTCCCACACGCCCTCGCCACCACGCGTGAACGTGGCGGTCGTGTCTTCGATGACGGAGGCAGCCACGGTCTCCTGGCTGATTGGCTGAATGCGTTCGTCGATACGAGCAGCCGCCGGCGACCCGGCTCTGAGGTACAGCGTCGTTGCGCCGAGATCGGCAGCGTGCCCGATCCATTCAAACAGATCGAGAGCCGCTGTTACGTTGGCGACAGGTCGAGGCGCACGAACCGGCTTTTGAACACGAGTAACCACAGTGACCTCTGGCTGTCGAATCGGTTCGGGACGCACTTCACGCGGTGACTCCACTGCAACCTCCGGCGCTGGGGGAGGAGCCATGTGCACGGGCTCAGGCTCAGGCTCAGGCACATAGGAGGCAACCGGCTCGGGCACGTAAGGAGTAACGGGTTCCGGTACGTATGGAGCTACGGGTTCGGGTTCGGCTGCCGCGACGACTTCAGGGCTCTCGACAGGTGTCGGTTCCTCTGTGTACGCGTAGCTTGGAGCAGGCTCGTCCCGAATAGGTTCTTCTGGTGCCGAGTAGTCGGCCGATGCCGAGTAACTGATCTCAGGCTCCGGTGCTGGCGCGGGCGTTTCTTCAACGACAGGCGCGGGTGCTTCCACGGGCGCCATCGATACGATCAGCTCGATGCAGAAATCATCTCCGACGCGTTCGGCTCTCGCTGTCAGGGGGCGCGGGAAGGACGTCGAGGTCACCGGTTCACTGACGGCGCCATTCGCCGCTAACTCCTGACGGGCTGCGGACGAAAGGATCTGTTCCGCCAGCGCTTCCACTGCATTGATCGACAGGACCGCGGAAGCTACGTCATGGCGACGCTCGCCTGCTAACACGTGTGGCCGCTCGCCGGCTCTCATGACCAGACGGTCCCCACCGGCACGTTCAAGGGCCGCACAAAGCGACGGCATCAAGCTCATAGGTCTGCGTCCTGCAAGGCTAAGGTGTCTTCGAATTGCAGTGCCGCGCGAAACACTGGATTTGGCGCGACTGCGTGCATCGACGATCGAATGACCGTGGCACGGAGAACCTTGCGAACGCCACCATAACGAAGGAAAACGTCAACGGTTCGGCCGGGACACAATCTTTGATTGGTTTCGGCCAATAAGCCCGTCGCCGATAGATTGACCAGCCGCATCGGGAAGCCCGCGACGGCCAGGCGCAGTTCTGCCTTGAATTCGTGCGGCTCTCTCCGCTCGGCGCCTCTCCGCTCGGTACGTTGGGGAGGCGGAGGGGGTTCCTCGACTTTCGCTGGAGGAGCTGGTTCGGGCGCCGCCGCCTTCGGCGGGGTCGTGGTCTGCCATGTCGCCTCCAGACCAGCGATCAGATCGTCCAACGAAGCTTCTTCGGGAAGCTTCACGACGATCTCGTCGTCGGGGTCTGGGAGCGAGTCGCTCATAAAGTGTGTAAAGGAGCAACCCGTCTGCCGGTTGCACCGATTCGGCGTCGCCGCGTTTAAGTGATAGATTGCACTAAAATTCGCAGATGATCCGCAATCCTCAATCGAGCGTTCTCACATTGGCGCCGCAGGGGACCAAGGAAACCGTGCAATTGCAGAAAATCTGAAATCACACGCGAGTTCAGTGTGATCTCCTCAACCTAATCGGCCTATTATCGGCCAGCGAGTAGTCCTCGGCCCCACTTCCCCCTTGCGGCCGAGGTCGAGAGGCGCCATGGCGAAGATTCTGATCGTCGAGGACGACGATGCGACCCGGACCGGGTATCGAGAATTCCTGAAGCTTGCCGGTCACGACGTGATCGCGACGAGCACGTATCAGGAAGGTCGCCACGCGGCAGCGACCGAGAGCCCAGATCTGGTTATCGCCGATCTGCGCCTGGGGGGCTTTAACGGACTGCAACTGTTACTCTTGAGCCCCCAGCCAATTCCGACCATTATAGTGACAGGCTTTCACGACGAAGTGCTTGAAGCCGAGGCCCGCCGAGCCGGTGCGGATTACGTCGTGAAGCCAATCTCGCCTTCCAATCTCGTGACTCTCGTCAAGGAGAGGCTCGAGCGCAAGTCCGGTCCGCACTGAGTCACGCAATCATCTGGGGCACCGGTTACCCGATGAGGGTTTGCGTCCCGCGTACAGCTGAGCTACCCTGACCGCGGCGCTCTTGGTTTGTCTCCACGAGAGGCGTCTTTCGTCGGAGCGATCGGGGCCTAATGCCGTCCTTAGTCGAGCGTTTTGAGGTAGATCCGGCCCGACGGCTGGCGGCCGCCTTGCAGGAGCCTGGTGATCGTTCCCGTGCGGTTCTGCGGGAATCGACGCTGATGTCGAACACCGAGAACCCGTCACTCGTGGCTCAGGAACCCTCGTCGTTCGAAATCGCCGTTCGTGACCGGTCATGGGACTGGTTACTGGAATTGCGTCGACGACTGAAGGTCGATCTCCTGCTCGTTGACAGCCGTCCGTCCGTTCTGCTCCCGACGGTGGGAGATCAGGCGGCGAGGCTCTCGGCGATGCTGGAGCATGGGGAGGGTGCACTGCTTGCCGCCATCAGCGCGTCGCTCAGGGAACGCGCTTCCCAGGCGCTCGATCTCGGCGGACTTCAAATTATTTGTGTTCCTGTCATCACCGAACGCAACGCATGTGGTGCGCTCCTGATTGCACGCGTGAATCCTTCGCATCAGGACGCCGCGGCCTCGCGGTCGCAATTGGAGCTCGTCGCGTCGTGGCTCACTGCGGCAGTTGACGCGCACCTCCTCAGCCCTCCTGCGTTTCCGTCGAGTGGCCTGAACCGTGTCGCGCCGCTCGCACAACTTCTAGGACAAGCGTCCGATCGCGAGTCCGACAGGGAGTTGATTCGACTCTTTGGTGAAGCGATCGCGGTGTGGCACGACATCGAGGTCAGCGGATACGTCGAGACGACGGCCGGCATGTTCGCTCGCGACGTGACGCTTCCCGGGACGAAGAAAGGCGAACGGCCCGCCGTGATTCCCTCGGTGGGCCTACCGGATTCGACAGATCTCGTTCGCTTGCCGCAAGGGCATCTCGATCGATTTGGTCTGCCCGTCAACGACGACGTCTTCGTGCGGCGGTTCAAGGGCAAAGACGGACGTTCATGGCTGATGGTGTTTACGGGGGAGATCGGCGCGTACGATCTCCAGCGCATCGGTGCCTATGTCGCTCTACTCGATCTGGCGTTGTCGCTCGCGACGAGTTCCTTCACGTCGCGACTGACGAAGGCGATCGCGGCCTGTCTTGCGAGTGTCGATAGCCCCGAGACACAGGCGACCCGCGCACTCGAGGAATTGCGTACGGCACTCGGAGCTGCCGCAGCGACGGTGACGATCGAATCGAGTGCTGGCGTGCCTGTGCTTCGTGTCACGTCGCCGGCGGGTGCACAGGAAGTTGAAGCCGACGCGAATGTGTTCCGGCTTGCGCTCGTCAAACGATCCGAACGGCATTACACTACGACCGTTTCGCTGGGGCGCAATGAAAGCTTGCAGTTCACGCCGAGAGATCACGCAGCTGCAAGCGTCGCGGCAGCGTTGTTCGATGCGTGGGCACCAGCAGCGCTCGGAGGGTCGCGTAAGCGTCGCGAGCGGCGATCGGCACCTCGCGGTTTCACAGAAATTCTTCAACGGTCTGCGCGTGAAGCGCTCGAGCGCGGAGCGCCCGTCGCTGTTGTCGTGCTCCTCATTCGCGATGCCGCCTCACTGCCAGGCTCGACGCAGCGCTGGGTCGCAGGAATTCGAGCGCAGTTGCGTGCATCCGATCTGGCGGGGTTGCTCGGTGACGGGGAGATCGGCCTGCTGATGATCGACACTGGCGCTGAGCAGGCGAAAAGCATCGCCGAGCGCCTGAGAGCAGTTGTTGGCGGCGACCCGGGCCAGGAGTCGATTCTCGTGGGCGTGGCCGCCCGGAATCCGGGTCAAGATACGGTGGATGGACTCGTCCAGGACGCTCGTGAAGATGCACTCGCCGGAACCCGGCGAAGGCGGGCGTCCGATTCTCCTCACGGAGTGAACCGCTGATGGCGCTCGGGGATCGGCGTTCTCGTGTACGACTCGAAGTGGTCGGCGCTCTGTGGGCAACACTGGAATTGACCGAGCCTGCGCGTGTCGTCAACATCAGCAAGGAGGGCGCGCTCATCACTTCACCAGTGCCGATGCCGCCTGAATCAGTGCAGCCGCTGCACCTGAAGCTCGAGGGACGCGAGGTCACCGTCGATGCGCGTGTCCGTCACATCCGCCGCGTGTCTGGACCGGACGAGCCGATTCGATACCTTGTTGGCGTTGAGTTTCTTTCGGTTCCGCCGGCCCTTGCCCGGGCGACCGACTGGCCTCAGGTATAGGGAGGTTCTCAGGGGCGACGATGGGAAGGGAAAGTCTTCCCTGCTGAGAGTCTTAGCCCAGATTCGCCCAGACTTTCTGAGGACCGATCCTCGCGCGAAAGTCTCCTAAGACAGACCCATAAGTCATTGAAAAGCCTAGCCTTGTTTTGGTAGACAAACGTCTACCGCAGCTTGGCGACTCGATTGCACTTCAACGCGGAAGCCTCGCAAGCACGGTACGACGCACTGTCGCAGCACGGGGTTCGGCAGGTTACAGAGGAGCGGGATGGAGGAACGGCGACGGGTCCCACGCCATCAGGTAAGCGATGAATTCGCGAACCTGCCAGCCAACATGAGCGTGCGGGTACTCGACATCAGTACGGCGGGCGTACTCCTGCAGTCTCCGCGGTTGCTCAATCCGGGCTCCCGCGGCAGCCTCCGCTTTACGTTGGCAGGGGCGCCGTTTCTGGCCGACATTCAGGTTCGACGCGTAACCCCAGGGTCGGATGCCGGGGCCGGGTACCGGATTGGAGCCACATTCGTTGGGATGACGTTGGAACACCGACAGCTCATTGAACGGTTCATGAACAATGATTGATGGTGTCGCTGAAAGCAGCTCTCGGGTCAGTCCGATCGGCGCGATACGGCCGCGTTCGCACGTCCAGCTGACCGGGCGCAGCGCCGAAGTTACTGCGCTCGAGCAGGAGATCGACCGCGTCGCCAGATCCGACGCAAAGGTTCTGATCACCGGCGAGAGCGGAGTCGGCAAGGAAATCGTCGCGCGCGCGATCCACTCGCGCGGACCGCGAGCGAGCCACGTCTTCGCACCAGTCAATTGTGCTGGTTTGCCCGAGACGCTTCTCGAGTCCGAACTGTTCGGTCACGTGAAGGGCAGCTTCACGGGCGCTTACCGCGATAAGCCAGGAAAGCTCGAGACCGCCCACATGGGCACGATCTTCCTGGACGAAGTCGGTGAGATGACGCTGCGCATGCAGGGTCTGCTTCTGCGCTTCCTCGAGACTGGTGAGTTGCAGAAGGTTGGCGCCGACGGCAGTGGCCGCATCGTCAACGTCCGTGTGATCGCAGCGACCAACCGTGACCTGCGCGACATGATCAAGCAGGGGACGTTCAGAGAGGACCTGTTCTACCGCCTCAACGTCATTCACATCGTTGTGCCGCCGCTGCGGGATCGTCGCGAAGACATCCCGGTTCTGGCGAGCCAGTTCCTGACGCAGTTCACCGCCGCTGGACGTTCATCGATCACGACGATTACGCCCGAGGCGATGAAGGCACTGACCGAGTACTCCTGGCCCGGGAATGTGCGTGAGCTCGAGAACGTGATCGAGCGACTTGTGGTGACCGTCAGTGGTTCGACGATTGGGGTCGAACACCTGTCGTCCGAAATCAGAGCCTACGACGCCGTCCTTCTGCGTCCGAAACGTGAGCGTCGCAGAACCGTCGCCGACGACCTTTACAAGCGGATGATTGAACAGCACGAGTCCTTCTGGACGGCCGTGTATCCGCTGTTCATGGACCGGGAAATCACCCGCGCCAACGTTCGCGAGGTCGTGCGTCGAGGACTCGAGGAAGCGCGGGGCAACTATAAGATTGTCGCGCGGCTCTTCAACATGGAAGCTCGCGACTACAAGCGATTCCTCAACTTCCTTCGCAAGCACGACTGCCAGATTCCGTTCAAGGAATACCGCTAGCGATATCCCTGCTCCCCACAGCAGCGACCACGGAGGTCTTGGTTTGTGCATAATCCAAGACCTCGATCGCTTGCGACGTGCGTCCGGATACCTATCCAGCCGCCTGACTCACAGGGCAAGCCTTCAGTGAAAAGGTGAGAATCAGGCCAGTTTTGTGCCAGAGGGCACGGTTGTTGCCACCTCAACCGGACGTGAAGAGGCCCGCAATCCGGCAGGCAGTGTTACAAGGGAATAACGACAGAACCCAGGGAGCTTCGTGAGCAGCGATTCCCAGAGAGGGAACGATTATCTTCCCGCCGGAGGACTTCATCGCATTGTGTCAGCCGATGATCCCGGGCCATGCAGTCGGCGCCTCAGCCGCGAGCAACGTCGAGCCCTGCTCGAAGTACGTGAGAAGGTCAGCGCCAAAGACCGACCCCAGGAGTTTCTGCAAGACCTCGTCACCCTGATCGCTCAGATCATCCGCGCAAAAGTTGCCGTTGCCGGCAAGCGTGTTCGCACCTGGGTGATCGCCGCCGATTCGAGTGCCGAACCTCCGATAGCGGTTCATGCCGACGGCGGGCCCCATCCCTTCGATCGTATGAGCGCCACCCCGGGCCTTCGGGTGGAACTGTGGCGAACGATCGATCGAGACTGGACGCTCGTAAGCCTCGCCAACCAACCGGATCCACCGGTCATCCTGATCCTCGAGGGCGACTGGACACCGTGCGCGCTCGTCTTTCGAGACCTCGCTCGCAGCTTCTTCTTCAACGATCGCGACGAGAAGTCGTCGACGCGCGGTGTCGATGCGATCTCACAGCATCTGACTCGCGCGCTTGCGGACACGTCGGGCCTCGCCGCTGTTGGAGAGGTGGTGCTTCATCACGTCGTGCAGGCCGTGCCGAGCGGCATGGCCTCGCTCGCGGTGGCTGCGGCGGATGGTGAATTGTCGATTGTTGCCACGCACGGGTATCCGCGGGCCCTGGTGGAGCACCTCCGAATTCCCGCGGGCAGCGGCGTGATCGGCGCGGTTCATGTGTCGAGAATGCCGTTGCTCGTCCCGGATGTCACGGCGACGCCGGGCCTCGACCGACGTCGCTCGCGATATCGAACAGGATCGTTCGCCGCGGTTCCCATCGTGGCCGGCGCCGAATCCCTGGGCGTCGTCTCACTGACGGATCGCCTGACGCCTGGCCCATACACGGCAGACGATCTCAACGCGCTGGCAGTGCTCCTGGCTCCTGCTGCTCTCGCGCTCGGACGAGAGCGTGTCTGGCGAGAGGCCCAGGCGTACGCGCAAGCCGCTGTGATCGATCCGGTCAGCGGATTGTTCAATCGGAGGTACTTCCAGGCGCGTCTCGACGAAGAACTGCAGCGCGCGATCCGTCAGCTGACGTCGGTCGCGTTGCTGATGGTCGATCTCGATGGGTTCAAGAGCATCAACGATCGCTTCGGGCACGTCGCCGGCGATCTCGTGATACGCGACATCTCCGAGATTCTCCGTCGCTCGGTCCGCATCTTCGACGTCTGCACGCGCTTTGGCGGTGAGGAATTCGCTGTGATGATGCCGGGCGGGACCGCGGAGAGCGCTGGAACGATCGCGGAGCGCATCCGGCAGCGAGTAGAGGCCTACCAGCGAAGCGAGTCGGATCTTTCCGACCTCAGTGTGACCGCCAGCATAGGTGTCGCTGTGTCACCACCTGGGGCGACCGCCCGCGACTTGATCGAGAGAGCTGACAGAGCCCTGTATCATGCGAAGAAGGCAGGGAAGAATCGGGTCAGCACCGCGGCCAGCGACGGTAGTGTTCTGCCTGCCTGAGACTTTTCCTTAGTAGCCGGACCTGGAGCGGCTTGACGCTGCTCAAATTTCTAGTACCGTCCTGAATCCGGCTCGCACACAGGTTCCTGAAAAACTTTGGAACACTGGACCGCCTCTTCCCTTAGACAATTCGTGCAACCTCAAGCAGAATCAGGTGTTCGCTCACACGCCCAAACATCGTTGACTCCAGTAATTGTCGCTCGATACGCGGATTTAGCGCAGAAGTGTGATCTTTGACACGACTTTAGCGGACTTTACCGTTGACCTTAGTCGCGTCAAAAAGGCAGACTTATTCCCTCCTGCTTATCTGAGATATTGGGAGTCATCTGAGATGTCGACATTACCTTCACCCCGAACACCCCGCAATCTTCCCCTTCTCCTTGGTGAGAGCCCCGCGATCACCTCGCTCCGGCGAGAGATCGAGGCTGCTGCTCGAACAGACGCCAAGGTTCTCGTCCTGGGGGAGACGGGTTCCGGGAAGGAAGTCGTTGCGCGCCTGATTCACGAACACAGCACGAGATCGGCGCGAGGTTTCGTTGCAGTCAACTGCAGTGGTATTCCTGAGACCCTGCTCGAATCAGAACTGTTCGGCCACACGCGAGGCAGCTTCACGGGAGCGTATCGCGACAAGCCCGGACTCGTCCGTCAGGCGGATCGAGGGACGTTGTTCCTCGACGAGCTCGGCGAGATGAGCCTGAGGATGCAGGCCGTCCTCCTGAGATTCGCTGAGACCGGCGAGATCCAGACCATCGGTGTCGATGGTGTTACCGGTCGTTCCGACGTCCGTCTTATTACGGCGACGAACCGCAATCTGCGCGAGCGCATCGATGCAGGGGTCTTCCGAGAGGACCTGTACTTCCGCCTCAATATCATTCAGATTCATGTGCCGGCGCTTCGTGAGCGTCCTGAAGATGTGATGCTGTTGTTGCGGCACTACCTCCGCAAGGCGAGTGAGACGCACCGACTCCATTGTCCGGAGCTCACGACAGAGGCCGAGCAGGTGCTCAGCGCGTACGCCTGGCCAGGAAATGTCCGCGAGTTGAAGAACCTGGCCGAGCGCCTCGTCGTGCGGGAATGGGATCGACCGATCGCTCCGGAAGATCTTCCGACGGAAATTCGCGGTAGCCGCGAGACCGTCTCGGCCGCGCCGAGCTCCAACGTCGTGTTCAATCAGGAGTCGGTTCCGACAGCGCGTCGTCTCGAGCGGGGCTCGGGTGCCGCCGATCGGCTGTGGGACCGTTTGATCGCGGGCGAAAACTTCTGGACCGTCGTGCATCAGCCGTTCAAGGCGCACGAGCTGACGCGTGACGATCTGGCAGCGCTGATTCACCGCGGCCTGGAGCACACCCGCGGCAGCTATCGGGCCTTGCTCGGCGTGTTCGGTTTGCCTCCGACCGACTACAAGCGCTTCCACGCGTTCTTGTATCAGCAGAACTGCAACCTGCCCGTCGGACCGTATCGCACGGCGCGTGCAACGATGCGTCGGCAGGATCGTCCGCCGTCTGTCTACACGCCGGCTTGCTAGCGTAGAAACCGACCACCAATCAGCGGGGGCGACACGCGTCGCTCCCGCTTCATCTAAGATTCTTCCTCGATCAGCGCATTCAGCCCGGCGTGCCCGTCCTGCACGTCGAAGTCGTACATCAAGGCCTGCTCGAAGCAATCAAAGAAGCGGGACCCGAGTTCCGTGTGTGCCGGATGCTCGAGGTACGCACGAAGACCAGCGAGATCCTCGAATTCGAGTACGGCAGCGTGCGTGTAGTCGTCGCGCATCAGCTGCTCGTACGGGCGCCCGTGCGTTCGTCGCCGCCCAATGCGGGCTCGCTTGATCGCGCTGATGTTGTCGATGGCGCTGGCGAACGCCTTGGCGAGCCCCTGGCGCTGGTCTTCTTCGAGTCCGCGTCTCGGCCTGAACAACACGACGTGAAGAATCATCGACGACCGCCCCTCTTGGATGGCGGCCTTGGCCCTGGCCGGTTGCGCGGGCCATCAGTGCGTGGCCGGTCGGTTCTCGGCCGATCGGTCGGGGGCCGATCTGTGCGCGGTTGATCGGTGC
>Ga0310810_10000797_pt1 | contig 31942 bp, 29 predicted proteins | sample NCmetagenome_FD_207641 | JGI IMG/M metagenome (GOLD analysis project Ga0310810, IMG submission 207641) | Soil microbial communities from experimental microcosm in Duke University, North Carolina, United States - NC | ecosystem: Engineered > Artificial ecosystem > Soil microcosm > Unclassified ... | reverse complement strand
AGCTTGTCGATCAGGCCCTTGATGTCGCCACCATGGTAGAAACCCTTGGCGGCCGGGTCGAAGCCGGTCGCCAGCCGGTCGCCGGAAAGGCCGCCGCGGTCGTTCGAAGGATCGCCATTCTCGAACCGGTCGGGAAGCACGAAGTAGATCACCTCATCTTCGGGCAAGCGCGCGCGGTAATCGGTCGGCGTTGCTGCAGCGGCGGCCAGTGCGAGTGCGGCGGCTACAATCATGCAGAGACGACCTCCCGACGAACTGGAGCGAATTTCGCCACGAATGCGCCGTGATCGGCCATTCGCGAAACGTCGTCGATGTGAGCCTTCTCCAGCCCATCGAGGAACTCGCGCAGCCGTTCTTCGGAAAGCTGGTCGGCGATCGGATTCCAGCTTTCGGGCATGAGGTTTTGACCGATCATCACCTGGATCCACGCACGCGCGTCGAACAACTCGTCAAAGCTCGCCGTCACCCGGGCGCTTGAGCGAAACAGGTCGATCTTGTGCTGCAGCGGCTCCGGAACTTCCATCGCGCGAAGCCCGTCCCAGAACGGTTCTCCTTCGCGCTGATTGACGTGATAGTGGAAGATGATGAAGTCGCGAATGCGCTCCATCTCGACCGCGCTGCGTTCGTTGAAATCGTCGCGGGTGGCTTCACTGATCTCACCCGCGGGAAGCAGCTCGAGCAGCCGATTGATCGCGGTCTGAATGAGGTGGATCGAGGTGGATTCGAGCGGTTCGATGAACCCCGCCGAAAGGCCAATTGCCACGACATTCCGCACCCACGTCTTGCGTCGTCGTCCGGTGACAAAGCGGATCGTGCGCGGATCGGCCATCGGTTCCCCGTCGAGATTGGCGAGCAGGATCGCGGCCGCTTCATCCTCACTGATATGGCTTGAGCAAAAAACGTGGCCGTTGCCAATCCGGTGCTGAAGCGGAATTCGCCACTGCCAGCCCGCCCGGCGCGCAATCGAGCGGGTGAGCGGAATCAGCGGATCGACACGCGCGCACGGTACCGCGATCGCGCGGTCGCATTGCAGCCACTGCGTCCAATCCTCGAACCCGGCCTCCAGCTCCTGCTCGATGAGCAACCCGCGGAAGCCCGAGCAGTCGACGAACAGGTCGCCCTCGACGCGCGTTCCGTTGGCAAGCAAGACTGCGGCAATGTCGCCGGTTTGCTGATTGCGTTCGACCGCAACGATTCGCCCTTCCTGGCGGACAACGCCGAGCTTCTCGGCGAAACCGCGCAGGTATTTCGCATAGAGGCTTGCGTCGAAATGGAAGGCGTAAGGCATCGGCGGAAGGACGCTGCCGGGCGGACGGGCAACGTGCGCGAAGCGATTTCCGGCAATCGCGATCGTGTGAAGGATGTAGTGGCCGAGCGGCTTGGCAAAACCCAGCTGGCGCGCCCGAAGCCAGTAATGATGAAAGGGAACGACCCCAAGCGCGCTTCCAACCAGGCCGAAGGCGTGGACATAGGCTTCGTCCGGCTTGCCCCAACCGTCGAACGCGATTCCCAGCTTATAGGTGCCGCCGGTCGCCGCGAGGAACTCCGCTTCGTCGATCCCCAGCGACTGGTTGAACTGGTTGATCGACGGGATCGTCGCCTCACCGACGCCGACGATTCCGATTTCATCGGATTCGACCAGGGTGACTTCGATCCGTGGCACTGCGAAGCGGGCCAGCGCCGCGGCCGTCATCCATCCTGCCGTACCGCCGCCGACAACGACGATCCGGCGCAAACTCTCGTCACTCATCGGTCAGTCTCCGCAGCTTGCGGCGGCGCCGAAGCACCGCCGAAGCCGCTTAATCAGCCGCCGCGTTCGGGCGCGGGCGCAGGCGGCGGCGGAGGAGGCGGCGGTGCCGGGCAAGCGTCCGTCGCCAGGATTACCGAGCCGTCCGGGCAAGCCTGGGTCGCCGGGGCCGGCGGAGGCGGCGGAGGCGGAGGAGCCGGCGGCGGCGGTGGTGGCGGCGGTGGCGATGCACCGAACTTGTAGTTCGCGCCGAGCATCCAGCGGCGTCCAAACCGCTGGTAATCGAGTATCCGAAGATTGTTTCCACTACCGTCATTCGTGACGAATGGCTCGTTGGTGAGGTTGAGGCCCTGCAGGTAGATCGACAGACCCCGGAGGAAGGAATTCGGCTGGAACTCATAGCCGACCTGCGCATCGACGATCGTTTGTGCGAGCGCACGACGCAGCGTTCGATTGGCGCCGAACCCGGAGACCTCGCCGACGAAGCTCGACCGATACCGGACGCTGCCTCGAGCCGAGAATCCCCATTTCTCGAAATACAGCGTGCCGTTCGCGACCCACTTCGAATATCCCGGGAGAGACGTGGTCGGACCGCGGGAGCCGTCAGGGTTGATATAGGGGTGAATCTTGGACTGCGTGTACGACACGCCCCCCGTCATACCGAACCCATCGAGTGCCGGAATGAGCTCCCCGAACGGCACAGTCGCGCCAAGCTCGATGCCGTACATCTTTCCGCCCTTCACGTTGTAAGGCCGGGTGAGCAGGCCGTTCGTGATGCCTTCAGGCGGCAGGTAGGTTTGGAAATTGGTCGGGTCGGTTGTCTGGTAGCCGGTCGGGATCGGGAAACTGGAGTAATCGAAGGGCGTACCGAACAGGTTCTGGTCGACAACGAACGTGTCGAAATATTTGTAGAACAGCTGGGCTGAAACATAGCCCTTGATGCCCCAGTATTTCTCGAAGCTGAGATCGGCCGCATTGGCGCGGAAAGGCCTCAGTTCCGGATTGCCGGCATCCCCGCTGATATAGTTCATATTCACCGGACCGTCGGGCGTGATGACGGTGACGGTGTTGCCGCCGTAACGGAGCGCCTGGCGCAGGTCGTCCATGCGCGGGCGCATCACTTCGCGCGCCAGTCCCATCCGGATCACGAAATCTGATGGAAAGCGGAGCGACAGGTTCAGGCTGGGCATGACATCCCAGTATTTGGCGCCGTCACTGATGGGAGTGAGTGTCCCGCTCGCGCGATCAGCAAGAAAGCCGTTGCTGGCCTGGTCGGAGTGCACCGCCTGAACACCGGCGTTGCCGGTCAGATCGGCCGACCCAAGATGCGACTTGATATTGACCACGCCGTAGATGGTGCCGAGCTTCTCATGGATCTGATAGGCTTTCACCGGGATGTCGAGGGAGGTGTTCGGGACAAGCGTGTAGATTCCGGCGTCCAGCAACTGCTGCGGATCGTATGCGAGAGTGTGGCCGAGGCCGATCCAGCTGAAATCCGCTGAACCCAAATTATATTGGTCGGGAAGCGGGATCTGGAGAACATTGTTCCCGGCGAGCTGGACGAAAGCTTCGTCAGGCGTGAGCGACTTGCGATGGTCGGTCCAATTCACGCCGAACGCGGCTTGCGAAAGGAAGTTGCCGTACAAATCCTTCGAGATTTCCGCATGAGGCTGCCAGATGCGGTCGTGGACGATGCGGTTGTTCCAGTACCCGGGCCTGGCTGAGCCGGTGACGGGATCCGTGCCGCCCCAGCCCTGTGGACTGGTGATGAGGATCAGGTTCGGATCTGAATAGTCGAGGTTGTGGCTGGTGATGACCGTGCCCGTATCACTCGTCTCGAATCCAAGCGTGTCGCCCGGTCCGGAGAACGCGTAGCCCGTGCCCGCATAGGTCTCGAACACCAGCTCGTTTCGCTTGGTCTTTGAATAGCTGAGGTCGAAGAAGCCGTGCCATCCGCTGGGCCCGTCGTAGCGGGTGTTCCACCCGAACGAATAGAGTTTGGCGTGCCGCGGTTGGGCGACGTTGCGCACGACGTTCCAGACGTTCGCGAATGTTCCGGACGTGACCACGCCGTTCGTGGTGGTGAAGCCTGGAAGCAGGGTCGCGCCGCCCCACTGTAGCGGAACCTCGATACCGCGCTTGATCTGGTCGTCCTTGAAGTTGGAATAGAATGCGTCGAGCGTCGTAGTGATCGTGTCGCTCGGCTTGAATTCGATCGTTCCAGCGAGGCCGAGGCGCTTCAGCTGCGTTGACGTCGAATAGGATTTGAGGCCACCGACCACCTTGTTGCCGCCGGGCGCATCGGCGTAACCCCAGGCCGCGAACTCCTTCACTTCATACGGCTCGTTGGCCCAGCTCGCGGCGAGCGAGACGCCGGCCCTGCCGTCGGCAAATTGGTCGACGTAAACGCCATTCACGCGATAGCCGTATTTGTTGACGTCGGGATTGAGCCGGCCGAGGTCCGGATAGACCGCGCGGCCGCCAACTGCGATCACGCGACGTCCAAATTCTAGCGGACGGATGGTGCGAAGGTCGACCGTGCCGGCAATGCCCTGGCCGACGACCGACGCCAGCGGTGTTTTGTAGACATTGACCTGGTTGATGATCTCGGAGGGATACTGGTCATACTCGACCGCGCGATTGTCGCCGGTCGAAGTTTGCTCACGGCCGTTGAGGAGAGTGGTCGAGAAATCGGGACCGAAGCCGCGGATCGAAAGATACTCCGCGCGGCCGTTGAGCGTTTGGGCAGCCAAACCAGGAAGGCGCGCGATGGCTTCGCCGATCGAAGCGTCGGGTAGCTTGCCGATGTCTTCGGCGCTGACCGACTCGACGATCTGGTCGGCCTTCTTCTTCTTGTTGACCGCGCTTTGCAGCGAGGCCCGGAAACCGGTGATGACGATATTGCTGCCGGTGTCCGCAGTCGGAGTCGGCGACGCCGAATTATCGCTGCCCGTTTGAGCCGCGGTTGCCGCGGCCTCTGCAGACGCAACGGCCTGGATGTCCTGAGCCCATGCCGGCTGGCTTGAAGCAATCACCACTGCGAGCGCGAGCGGGCTCGCGGCCACCAGAAGCGAACGTGAAGAAGCGCTGGTCATGTACTGTTTCCCCCTCAAACCGGCCATGGACCGGGCATACGTCATCGCGGGGGCTGAGGCCCCTCTCCCTGTACTCAAGAGATATCAGAGCTTTACGGAAGCGAAACTGTCTAACGGCCTATACATACGTATTCAGCGCGCTAAGAATTCACCTGATGCAGAGGCGGCCGACCTCTTTCGACATCGCGGCGCTGGCAGGCGTGTCCCAGCCCACGGTCTCCCGCGCGCTCAGCGGCAGCCCCTCGGTCAGCGAAGCGACCCGGGCGCGCGTGCTCGCCGCCGCCGAGGAACTCCATTATAAGGTCAACAAGAACGCGTCGGGCCTGCGTCTTCAGCAGTCGCGCACGCTGGCGGTGCTGTTTTTCGACGAACAGTCGCCCGAAGGCGCGGTCATCAACCCGTTCTATCTTTCGTTGCTCGGGCCGATGGTCCGGCGCTGCGCGGAATATGGCTACGACCTACTGATCTCGTTACAGCAGTTATCCTCGGACTGGCACGTGGATTATGAGGACAGCCGAAAGGCCGACGGGATCATCCTCCTCGGCTACGGCGACTATCTGGAATATCGCCCGAAGCTGGAGGCGCTGATCGAGCGCGGAACTCACTTCGTGCGCTGGGGCTCCGGCGGCGACGGTCAACTCGGCACCACGGTCGCCTCGGACAATGAGCAGGGCGGATTCGACGCGACGACTCACCTTCTTCAGCAAGGGCGCAGGCAAATTGCGTTTATCGGCACGGCGGAGGAGGGCTATCCCGAGTTCCTCGAGCGCTGGCGCGGCTATGGCCGGGCGCTTCGCGCTGCCGGCATCGAGCCCGATGATAAGCTGTGCATCAATGCCGCGCCAAGCGAAGCCGACGGGCGTGCCGCGGTCGAAAAGCTGCTCGAACGAGGCGCTGAATTCGACGCGATCTTCGCGGCCAGCGACGTTGCCGCGATCGGCGCAATGCACGCCCTCCAGAGTATCGGCCGCGCAGTTCCGGAAGTCGCGGTGGTCGGCTTCGACGATATTCCGTCCGCAAGCCTGTCGAGCCCGCCGCTCACGACGGTGACCCAGGATGCGCGCCAGGCGGCCGAAGCCTTGATCGACACGCTCATCGAAGCGATCGAGAGCGGCGAAGCAGGCAACCGTCTGCTGCCGGTGCGGCTGACTCTGAGGGAGTCGAGCGGCTGACCCGCCGAGTCGCGGAGTGATGGACGCCTTCACGCGCCGGGAGGTCATGGGTGCAGGCGCGCTCGCGTTCGCGGGCTCTAGCCTCCTCACCGCGCCCGCGCCTGGGGAAGCTCAGCAAAGCGCCGGCGGCCGGTCGATCGAGCGGCTGGTGCATTGGCGCTTCCACCTCGGCCATGCCGCGGACGTCGAACAGGACTTCGGTTTCGGCCGCGATCAGCGCACGTTTGCCAAGGCCGGTTGGGGGACCGCCGACGCGGCGATGCCGAAGTTCGACGATTCCGGCTGGGCCGAAGTCCAGGTGCCGCACGACTGGGCGGTCGGACTTCCGTTTGCACCGCCCTCGTCCCCGCCAGCGAAGGATCGCGCGGACTCGATGGCCGCGCACGGGTTCAAGGCGATCGGGCGTGCTCATCCCGAAAACAGCATCGGCTGGTACCGGGCGCCGATCCGCGTTTCGGCTGCCGACAAGGGCCGTCGGCTGTGGCTCGAATTCGACGGCGTCTTCCGCGACGCAATCGTCTTCGTGAACGGCTATATCGTCGCCCGCAACCAGAGCGGCTACGCGCCGTTCCGCGTCGGGATCGACGATTTCCTCGACTATGACGGCGGGCCCAACGTCATCACCGTCCGCGCGGACGCGACCCTCGGGGAAGGCTGGTTCTACGAAGGCGCCGGCATCTACCGCCATGTCGATCTGGTCCGCGCCGACCCGCTGCACATCCCCCAATGGGGAAGCGTCATCCGCACGGATGTGCGGGCGAATGGCGCGCTGGTCACGACCGCAACCGATGTCCTCAACAGTGGCGACGCGCCGGTTTCGGCGGTGCTGCGCCAATCGCTGGCCGCCCCAAGCGGTGCAATCGTGGCAACCTTGCCTGACGTTGCTCTGCAGCTCGCGGCCGGGGAGCAGCGCACCCTTGAGCAGCAGGCGTTCTTGGCCGCTCCGCAACTCTGGTCACTCGACGCGCGCAATCTCTATGTCCTGCGCTCGGAGGTTCACTCAGGCGGCAACCTCGTCGACCAGGTCGACACACGTTTCGGGATTCGCACCATTGTGTTCGACTCCCAACGCGGCTTCTTCCTCAACGGCCGCCCCGTGAAGCTGCTCGGCACCGCCAACCACCAGGACCATGCCGGCGTCGGTACCGGCATTCCTGACGCGCTCCATCGCTGGCGGGTCGCGCAGCTGCAGTCGATGGGCTCCAACGCCTGGCGAAGCGCGCACAATCCGCCGGCGACTGCGCTGCTCGATGCCTGCGACGAGATGGGCATGCTGATGATCGTCGAGCAACGGATCAACAGCAGCGACGAGGAAGCGCAATCCGAGCTCGCCCGGATCGTCCGCCGCGACCGCAATCATCCGTCCGTGATCCTGTGGTCGTTGGGCAATGAGGAGCCGCACCAGGCGAGCGAACGCGGCGCACGGATCAATGCCGAGCTCAAGGCTCACGTCCACCGGCTCGATCCGACCCGGCCGACGACCTTCGCAATGGACCAGGGCTGGGATACCGGGATCGGGCGTGTGGTCGACGTGCTCGGCTTCAACTACCGCACCGACAAGATCGAGGGCTATCACCAGCGCCATCCCGAGCAGCCGGTCTATGGCTCGGAGACCGGAAGCACGGTCGCGACGCGCGGTGAATATGCGAACGATCCCGCGCGCCATATCGTCCGCGCTTACGACACCGAGCATCCGTGGTGGGCGACGACCGCCGAGGAATGGTGGACCATCGTCGCGGACCGCCCGTACATCGCCGGAGGTTTCGTCTGGACCGGCTTCGACTATCGCGGGGAGCCGACGCCCTACGCTGAATTCCCAAGCATCTCCTCGCAATTCGGGATCCTCGACACCTGCGGCTTCCCGAAGGACAATTATTATTACTATCGCGCCTGGTGGCGGCCCGATGAGCCGCTCGTCCACCTGCTGCCGCACTGGACCTGGCCGGGGCGTGAGGGCGAAGCGATCGAGGTTTGGGCGCACGGCAACACCGAGGAGGTGGAGCTGAAGCTCAACGGGCGAAGCCTTGGCCGCAAGTCGATGCCTCGCAATCGCCACCTCGAATGGCGCGTTCCCTATGCACCCGGCCGACTGGAAGCGATTGGCTTCGATCGTGGGCGGGCGGTCGCGCATGACACGCGTGAAACCACAGGGCCTCCGCATTCGCTGAGCCTCGTCGCCGATCGCCGAATGGCAAGGCCGGGCGACGTCGTCATCGTCAACGTCACCGTCCTCGACGCGCGCGGCCGCCCCGTCCCAACTGCCGACAATCTGCTCCGCTTCTCGGTGAGCGGCGGAACCGTCATCGGCGTCGGCAACGGCAATCCCAACAGCATCGAACCGGACGTCGCGAGTCAACGCAAAGCGTTCAACGGCCTTGCCCAGGCGATCGTCCGCCTCGCCCATGGGCCCGTGGATATCCGCGTCGCGAGCGATGGCCTGGCGAGCTCCCGCGTAAGGATCATCGCCCTATGAGATATAAAGCCCTCATTCCATTCGCCGCGTGCGCAACTGCCGCGACTGCTGGCCCGCCCGCGCCCGTTCCGGCCGGCGGCCTCTACCTCGGCGCCGACCTTTCCTACGTGAACGAGATGGAGGATTGCGGCGCCGTCTACCGGCTGCACGGCAAGCCGATCGATCCGTTCGCGCTCATGAAGAAAGAAGGCGGCAACCTCGTCCGCGTCCGAATCTGGGTGGATCCGAGGTGGACCAAGTACAGCAATTATCCGGACGTGCTGAAAACCATCCGCCGCGCGCATGCAGCGGGCCTGCAGGCGCTGCTCGACTTCCATTATTCGGACGACTGGGCCGATGGCGGTAAGCAGATCGCGCCGGCCGCCTGGGCAGGGCTCAGCACCGACGATCAGGTGAAGGCGCTGCACGATTACACGCTCGACACCTTGCGCCGCCTCGACGCCGATCATGCGATGCCCGAGATGGTTCAGGTCGGCAACGAAACCAATCCCGAGCTCTTGGGCGGAAAGATCCCGGGTGGACCGATCAACTGGGAGCGCAACGCGCGCCTGCTCAACGCCGGGATCCAGGCGGTGCGCGAGGCGGGCCAAACCGGCTCCATCGCGCCTCGGATCATGCTCCACATCGCGCAACCCGAGAATGTCCTGCCCTGGTTTGACGCGGCGACAAAGGCGGGCGTCACGGGCTACGACCTGATCGGCATTAGCTATTACAAGAAATGGTCGAAGGACTCGCCCGAGCAACTAAAGGGCGTGATTGCGGAGGCAAAGCGCCGCTACGGCAAGGACGTGATCGTCGTCGAAACCGGCTATCCCTTCACGCTTCAAGGCGCCGACACCGCCAACAACCTCCTAGGCGAGGACGCACTGGTTCCCGGCTATCGGGCAACGCCCGAAGGTCAGCGTCGCTTTATGGTCGATTTGACGCAGTTGACCGTCGACGCCGGCGGGGTCGGAGTCGTCTATTGGGAGCCCTATTGGGTTTCGACCAAGTGCGCCACGCGCTGGGGTCACGGCTCCGACTGGGAGAATGCGACCTGGTTCGATTACCCGAACCACGAGGCATTGCCCGTCTTCGAATGGCTGCACCACAATTACCGGCGCACGCCCGCCAAAGGCGAGCGCGGCTAAATCACCACCAGGTTGCGTAGAGCGCGATCAGGATAAGGATGACGCCCAGCGCACCGACGTTGAACCCGGTGCTGGTCTTGTAACGCACGTTGGTGGTGTCGATGGTGTCGGTTCCGGGTCGCGGCTGAGTTGCCAGAGAAACGACCACCGCCAACACAAGCGAGACCAGGAAAACGACGCCCATCCGGTTGATGAACGGCGTCAAATACTCGTTCAGGCCCTGCGTGAACGCCGACGTCGGCAGCGTGTATTTCATAATCGTCGAGAGCGCGACCGAGGTCACCGCCGCGACAATTGCGCCCGCCTCGTTCGCGCGCTTCCAGAACATCCCGAGCAGGAAGATGACGGTGATTCCCGGCGTGAAGAAGCCGCTGAACTCCTGGATGTACTGGAACGCCTGCTCGGAACTTCCCACCAGCGGGCGGGCGGCGATGATGGCGATAATGATCGCGGTGATCGCGGTGATCCGTCCCACGAGGACGAGATGTTTCTCCTCACCTGTGCTCTCGCCGCGGTCGTCCTCGGCGCGCGTCTTCTCGTGGCGGCGCTTAGCATAGACGTCGAGCGTGAAGATGGTGGCGATGGAGTTGATCTTGGAAGCCGTCGAGGAAATGATCGCGGCGACCAGCGCCGAGAAGACCAGCCCGAGCAGCCCCGGAGGAAGCAGCCTCATCATCGTCGGATAAGCTTCGTCGGGCTTCGGCAGTCCAGGCGAAAGAACCACCGCTGCGATCCCCGGGAGCACGATGATCACCGGCATCAGTAGCTTCAGGAAGGCGGCAAAGATCACGCCCTTCTGCGCCTCGTCCAGGCTCCGCGCGGCGAGCGCCCGCTGGATGATATATTGGTTGAAGCCCCAGTAAGCGACGTTTGCGATCCACATCCCGCCGATCAGTACCGACAGGCCGGGCAGATCGATGTAATGCGGGTCGCCCTTCTTCAGGATCATGTGGAAGTGATCGGGCGCAGTCGAAACGAGCGTGTGGAAGCCGCCCACCAAATCGCCGTTTCCGATCTTCGTGAGCGTCAGATAAGCGACGACGAGCCCGCCCAACACAAGCAGGGTCACCTGCACGATGTCGGTCAGCGCCACCGCCTTCAGGCCACCGCGGAGCTGGTAGAGCAAGGCGAAGCCGCCGAGGATCACCAGCGCAATATTCTGGTCGATCCCGGCGACCTTGTTCACGGCGATCGAGCCGAGCCAGATGATCGAGGTGAGGTTCACGAACACGTAGAGCGCGAGCCAGAACCAAGCCATCAGCGTCCGGATCGACGTTCCGTACCGCCGCTCTAGGAATTGCGGCATCGTGTAGATGTGGTTCTTGAGGAAGATCGGCAGGAAGAATTTGCCGACGATCAGCAGAGTCAGCGCCGCCATCCATTCATAGGAGGCGATGGCGAGCCCGATTGCGTAGCCGGACCCGGACATGCCTACGATCTGCTCGGCCGAAATATTGGCCGCGATCAGCGACGATCCGATCGCCCACCACGGCAGATTCTTCGACGCGAGGAAATAGTCCGATGTGTCCTTTTCGTGCCCCGCCTTCTCGCGCGAAACATATTGGGCGAGGCTGAAGATACCGATCGCGTAGATTATGACGACGACCAGATCGATCATGGACAGGCTCATCGGCTTCCCCTCTTGAATGCGGCGGCCGGCCGCGGAACCGAGGCGCGAACTTATACGAGGCGTTGCGCCTGTCCACCTCCCATGTCAGCAAGGCGGTAGGGAGAGCAACGCATGAACAAAGCGGCAGTTACCCAGAAGCCGCGGCAATCGCTCGCGGGGCTGTGGAACATCTCGTTCGGCTTCTTCGGAATCCAGATCGGTTTCGCGCTTCAGAACGCGAATATGTCGCGCATCTTCCAGTCGCTTGGCTCAAGCCTGGACGACCTTCCCGCATTATGGATCGCGGCGCCGCTGACCGGCCTGCTGGTCCAGCCGATCGTCGGCCATCTGTCGGACAAGACCTGGCTTGGCCGGCTCGGACGGCGACGCCCCTATTTCATCGCCGGCGCGCTGCTCGCCGCGATGTCACTGTTCCTGATGCCATTGTCGTCGCAACTGCTGATGGCCGCGGTGCTGCTGTGGACGCTCGACGCTAGCCTCAATATCTCGATGGAGCCGTTCCGGGCGTTTGTCGGCGACATGCTGCGCAAGGATCAACACACTGCCGGCTATGCGGTGCAAACCGCGTTCATCGGCGCCGGTGCGGTGGTCGGATCAATTTTCCCGTCGCTGCTCGACAAATGGGGCGTTTCCAACATCGTCGCTGGCGGCGGCATTCCCGATACGGTGCGCTTCAGCTTCTGGTTCGGCGGCGCCGCGCTGTTCCTCGCGGTGCTGTGGACGGTGCTGACGACGCGCGAATATTCGCCCGAAGAGATGGAGCGCTTCGACGAAAGCACCGAACATCCGGACACTGAGCAGGCGATCTACAAGCTAGCCAATCGCAGCTTCGGCAGCAGTATCGTCTGGATCGCCGTCGGCATTTCCGTCCTCTTCGCCGTGTTCGAATGGGGGCTGGAGAAGGAAGTCTATCTGCTTGGCGGCCTTCTGATCGCCTACGGGCTCGCCACGGCGGTCGGCATCGAGCTCGCGCGGCGCGGGCGCACCAGCAACATGCTGGCCAACATCGTCGGTGATTTCGCCGGCATGCCCCCGGTCATGAAGCGCCTGGCGCTGGTCCAGTTCTTCAGCTGGTCCGCCTTGTTCATCATGTGGATCAACACGACGCCGGTCGTGGCCGACAATTTTTACCATTCGCCCGACCCTGCGAGCGCCGGATACCAGGACGCAGGCAACTGGGTTGGCGTCCTGTTCGCGGTCTACAACGGAGTCGCGGCGATCGCTGCGCTGGCGCTGCTTCCGCTGCTCGCAAAGTCGATTGGCAAGGCTCGCACGCACATGATCTGCCTGGCTTGCGGTGCCGCTGGCTATGCGAGCTTCTTCGTGATCAAGGATCCGAAGATGTTGGTCATCGCCGAGATCGGGATCGGCGTCGCCTGGGCGTCGATCCTGGCGATGCCTTACGCGATCCTCGCCAGCAATCTCCCGCAGCGCAAGCTCGGCATCTACATGGGACTGTTCAACATCTTCGTCGTCGTTCCGCAGCTGCTGGTCGCCACGGTCATGGGATCGATCATGAAGGCCTTTTTCCCCGACCAGCCGATCTGGACGATGCTCGCCGCCGCGATCGTCATGGGCATCGCCGCTTTGGCGATGCTTCGCGTCGATGAGGGGCGAGCGCTTAGGTCCTAAGGCCGGCTGCGGCGCGGGCGCGCTCGGCGACTTCGCCAAGGCTGTCCTCGGGCCCGCGGTAAAGCCAGCTTCCGCCGACGCAGAGCACCGAATCGAGCGCGAGCCATTCCTGCGCGGTCGCGGGAGTGACTCCACCGGTCGGGCAAAAGCGCGGCTCGGCGAACGGGCCAGCCAACGCCTTCAGTGCCGGAATCCCGCCCGCCGCTTGGGCCGGAAAGAATTTGAACCGATCGAGGCCGAGATCGAGCCCGCGCATTATGTCGCTGCCGGTCGCGACGCCAGGAAGATACGGAACGCCCGACTTGATCGCCGCCGCGGACAATCCGTCCGTCAGCCCGGGCGCGACGATGAACTGGCTCCCGGCGTCGATCGCCTCGCCCAGTCGGCGCTCATTCAGCACCGTGCCCGCACCGACGATCGCTCCTTTGACCTGCGACATCTGCCTGATCGCGTTCAGCGCGCCCGGCGTCCTCAGGGTGACTTCGAGCACCGGCAGGCCGGCTTCGACGAACGTCTCGGCAAGCGCCGCCCAATCCGAATCTCCATCGAGGACGAGGACCGGGATGACGGGCGCAGCGCGCATGATCTCGTCGATGGTCATGGATGCTCCCTTGCGAACGCCGCCGCCGCGCCGAACAGGCCGGGCTCCGTATAGGTGATCAGCTTCACCGGCATTTCATCCATCCGCCGCTCGAACCGCCCCTTGGCGATGAAGCGGTCGCGAAATCCCGATTTCGGCAGGTAGTCCGCCAGGCGAAGCCCGACTCCGCCGGCGATCACCACTGCGGATGCCCCCTGTGCCAGCGCCATGTCGCCGGCCACCGCGCCAAGCGTCAGGCACAACCTGTCGAGCGCCGCATTTGCCAGGCTGTCACTGCCTTCCAGCGCCGCCGCCCACAATTCCTTCTCGTTATGGAAGGTGAGGTCGCGACCTTCGATCGCGCCCAGCGCTTCGTAGAGGTTCCACAAGCCCTGGCCCGAGGCGATCCGCTCCACCGAGATGCGGCGGAAGTCGCGCCGAAGCTGGGCGACGATATTGTCTTCGAGGCTGTCGAGCGGAGCAAAATCCACGTGACCACCTTCGGTTTCTATGACTTCATACTGGCCGCGCTTCCGGAGCAGCGCCGCGACTCCCAGCCCTGTGCCCGGGCCGACGATCGAGATCATGCCCTCGTCGGGAAGCGGGCGGTCGGGTCCGCAGATGTGGCGGAAATCGCCTGGCGGCAGGGTCGCGACTGCGTATGCAACCGCTCCGAAATCGTTGACGATGGTGTAACGATCGACGCCGAGGCGCTCCTTGATCAACGCAGGGCGGATCACCCACGGATTATTGGTCAGCTTCAGGACCTCGCCGCCAACTGGCCCGGCAAACGCGATGGCCAACTCATTGGGCAAATCGACTTGCTTGCGCTGGCCGAACTCCTCCCACGCGGTCTGGAAGCTTGCATGTTCGGCGGTCTTGAGAGTCACCGGCTCGCCGACTGACGTGACTCGGCCGTCCTCGATTTCGGCGAGCGCAAAGCGCGCATGGGTGCCGCCGACATCGGCGACCGCAATCCTGCTCACGCCTGCTCCGCCTGCATCGCGGCAAGCATCGCCGACGCGCCTTGCTCGGCAAGATCGGCGTGGAGCCGCATCATCGCGAACAGCTCGCGCCCGGTGCCGGCCGGCGGCGGCGGCGAATTTGCCGGCGCGCGCGATGCGAGGTCGACGCCCGCAACCTCGATTACGCCTGCGCGCGCATCCAGCCGGATGACGTCACCGTCGCGCACCCGCGCCAGCGGTCCGTCGGGGAGAGCCTCGGGCGAAACGTGAATCGCAGCCGGCACCTTCCCGCTGGCCCCGGACATTCGGCCGTCGGTGATCAGCGCGACCTTATGCCCACGGTCCTGGAGCACGCCGAGCGTCGGGGTGAGCTTGTGCAGCTCGGGCATGCCGTTAGCGCGCGGACCCTGAAACCGCACCACCACCGCGCAGTCGCGGTCGAGCTCTCCCGCCTTGAAGGCTTCGAGGACTTCATTCTGGTCGGAGAAGCAGAGCGCCGGCGCCTCCACCAGCCAGCGCTCTTCGTCGACCGCGCTGGTCTTGAAGATCGCATGTCCGAGATTCCCCTGGACCAACCGCATCCCGCCGTCGGCCTGGAACGGGTCGCTTGCCGGCCGCAGCATGTCCACGTCGGCGCTCTCCTCGGCTGGCTTCCAGATCAGCTCCTCGCCGTGAAGCCCCGGATTGCCGATCCACGCGTCCATCGAATCCGCACCCGCGGTCAGCTGATCCGAGTGGAGCAGTCCCTCGCTCATCAAGGTGTAGGTGACGAAGGCCATGCCGCCGGCATCCTGGAAGTCGTTCACGTCTTTCGACCCGTTGGGATAGACGCGCGCGATCAGCGGCACCGCGGAAGACAGTTCGGCGAAGTCCCGCCAGTCGATGACGATTCCCGCCGCGCGCGCAATCGCCGGCAAGTGGATCGTGTGGTTGGTCGATCCGCCGGTCGCGACCAGGCCGATCATCGCATTGACGATCGCCTTTTCGTCAACGACGTGCGCGAGCGGGCGCTCGCCGCTCTTCGCAAGGTCGGCAAGGCGGTGCACGGCGGCGCGGGTGAGCGCCTGCCGAAGCGGAGTGCCGGGGTTGATGAACGCGGCATTGGGGATGTGCAGCCCCATCAACTCCATCATCATCTGATTGGAATTGGCGGTGCCGTAAAAGGTGCAGGTGCCCGGCCCGTGGTAGGATTCGGATTCGGCTTCCAGCAGTTCCTCCCTCCCCGCCCTGCCCTCGGCATAGAGCTGCCGGACTCGCTGCTTTTCCTTGTTGGGAAGGCCCGAGGGCATCGGTCCGCCGGGGATCAGCAAGGCGGGCAAATGGCCGAAACGAAGGGCGCCGATCAGCAGCCCCGGAACGATCTTGTCGCAAATGCCGAGCATCGCGACCGCGTCAAACATGCCGTGGCTAAGCGCGACCGCCGTGCTCATCGCAATCACGTCGCGGCTGAACAGCGAGAGATCCATTCCCGGCTGCCCCTGAGTCACCCCGTCGCACATCGCCGGGACACCCCCCGCGACCTGCGCCGTCGCCCCAACCTCGCGCGCGAAGATCTTAATCTGCTCGGGATAGCGGGCGTAGGGCTGATGCGCCGACAGCATGTCGTTGTAGGACGTGACGATCCCGATGTTGGGGCCGCGCAGGCCCCGGATTGCATCCTTGTCCTCGCCCGCGGCTGCAAAACCGTGCGCGAAATTGCCGCATGAAAGGCGCGGGCGGTCGATCCCGCGCTCCTTCTCGTCCGCCATCAGCTCGAGATAACGGCGGCGGGTCGGTTTCGAGCGTTCGATGATCCGGTCGGTGACTTGGGCGATCGTCGGATGGAGGGACATGGCTGCTATCTGGGCCCTCCGCGTCACTCGTGCCAGCTAATCCCGTCGCGCTCGGTCAGCGCGATCGCGGCCGACGGCCCCCAAGTTCCCGCCGCGTAAGGCCGCGGAGTTATGCCCTTTGCGGCCCAGGCTGCGCGGATTCGGTCGATCCACACCCATTGCGCTTCCACTTCGTCGCGCCGCACGAAAAGCGTTGGATCGCCCTCGATCAGGTCGAGCAGCAGGCGTTCGTACGCGATTCGCCGGCGGTATTCGCTGAACGCGTTGGCAAGGCCAATATCGAGCGGGATTTCGCGCAAGCGGACACCCTCGCGATCGAGCCCCGGGGTCTTCGACATCAGGAACAGGCTGATGGTTTCTTCGGGCTGCAGTCCGATCACCAGCTTGTTCGGCTTGGTCGTCGCGCCGCGCGAAGCAAAGATCGAATAGGGGACGTCGCGAAACTGGATGAAGATCTCGGTGTCACGCTTTGGCATGCGCTTGCCAGTCCGGAGGTAGAATGGAACGCCCTTCCACCGCCAATTGTCGACGAACACCTTCAGTGCGACAAAAGTCTCCGTCGAGCTGGCGTGGCCGACTTCCTCGACATAACCGGGCACCGGCTCGCCATCGATGGCGCCGCGCGTGTACTGGCCGGTCACAGTCTGCGCTTCGACTTCCTCGGTTGAGATGGGCCTGAGCGAGCGCAGGATCTTGACCTTCTCGTCGCGGACTGCAGTGGCGTCGAAGTCGGTCGGCGGCTCCATGGCGACCAGCGCCAGCAGCTGAAGCATATGGTTCTGGACCATGTCGCGAAGCGCTCCGGCAGCGTCGTAATAATCGCCGCGTCCCTCGACCCCGACGGTTTCGGCGACCGTGATCTGGACATGATCGATATGCGCGCTGTTCCACAGCGGCTCGAACATCGAGTTGGCGAACCTCAGTGCGAGTAGGTTCTGAACGGTTTCCTTGCCGAGATAATGATCGATCCGGAACGTCCGGTCTTCGGGGAAGGCCGAAGCCACCGCGTCATTGATTTCGCGGCTCGATTCGAGGTCGGTGCCAAGTGGCTTTTCGAGCGCCATCCGGACCGTCGGGCAGGCTAGTCCCGCGGCCTCCAGCCCGTCGATCGTCGGCTTGAAGAGCGACGGTGCGGTCGACAGAAAGATCGCGACCCCCTTGCACGGATCGCCGACCTGGTCGGCAAGCCGCGTGAAGCCCGCGGGATCGGTTATGTCGAGCGGCACGTAATGAAGGCGCTTCAGAAAGCGATCCCCGACCTCGGCATTATAAAAGCCCTCGGGAACATGCTCTTCGACAGCGGCTCTCGCACGCTCGCGAAAGGCATCGTCGTCGAGTTCCGTGCGCGCGGTTCCAATGATCTTCAGATCGTCCGGGAGCAGCCCGTCCGAATCGAGCCCGTAGAGCGAGGGAAGCAGCATGCGCCGGGCAAGATCGCCAGTCGCTCCAAACATCAAAAGGGTTGAGGCCTTGTCGCGCATGCGCCGCTGCTAAAGGCGCTCGCCACTCAAGCAAAGGCCGAATTTCTCACCCGCATGCCGGCGGGTCGACGGATCGATGGCGTTATTCCGCGGCAGTGAGCTGCTGGATGAAGGGCTCATCCGCCGCTTCAACGGACGCCGCCATCTCTCGCGCAAACCAATCGATGGTGCGTTCCAATCCCTGCTCGAGGCCGACGTGCGGCTCCCAACCGAGCAAGGAGTTGGCGCGCGCGATGTTGGGCTTGCGGCGTTTCGGGTCGTCAGTCGGAAGCGGGCTGTAGATGAGGCGCGATTCGGACCTGAGCATCGAAAGAACAAGCCCAGCGAGCGCCTTCACGCTCAGTTCGGTCGGATTGCCGAGGTTGACCGGCAGCCCACGCGCGCTTTCGCTCTCCATCAGGCGCATGAGGCCTTCGATCAGGTCGTCGACGTAGCAGAAGCTGCGTGTCTGCGATCCGTCGCCGTGGATCTGAATGTCCTCGCCCGCGAGTGCCTTGCAGATGACGTTGGAGACGATCCTTCCGTCATCGGGCCGCATGCGCGGTCCGTAGGTGTTGAAGATCCGCGCGACGCGGACGTCCGCGCGGCCGGCGCGCAGGAAATCGAACGCAAGCGTCTCGGCGGCCCGTTTGCCTTCGTCATAACAGGCACGCGGCCCGGTGCAGTTGACCCGGCCCCAATAATCTTCGGTCTGCGGATGCTCGTCGGGGTCGCCGTAGACTTCGCTGGTCGAAGTGAGCAGCAGTCGGGCGCCGCTTTCTTCCGCCAGTCGCAACAAATTGCGCGTGCCTACGACGTTGGTGAGCATCGTATGCTCGGGATCCGCCTGATATTGCGGCGGAGAAGCCGCGCAGGCCAGATGATAGATGTGCGTGAACTTGACGCGGTTGCCGGCCAGGCGGCGGGGCAGATCGACGATCACGTCATGCTCGACGAAATCGAAGCGCGGCTCCTGCTCGAAATCGTGGAGGTTCTCGAGCCGCCCGGTCTGAAGATTGTCGAGGCACGTGACCTGCGCACCTTCCCGGATCAGGCGCGCGCACAGATTGGACCCGACGAAGCCCGCGCCTCCAGTCACCAGTGCAATCGTCCGATTCTCTGCCTTCACTGCACGCTCCATTTCCGGTCCAACGCGCGGGCTCCAGTATAGTGGCGGAGCGGGAGGGATTCGAACCCTCGATACGGTTTTGCCGTATACTCACTTTCCAGGCGAGCGCCTTCGACCACTCGGCCACCGCTCCGCATGTCCTGAAAGGCGGCTCCTCTAAGGGGCCGTTGCTTTCGGGGCAAGCTTGCCGGTCCGCCGCGGCCTCCGTAGTGCGCATGGCCATGACTCCAGGCGAGCGCCTCTCCAGCCGAGTGCCCAGCGACAATGACATCGAAGCGATCGCCCGGCGGACGCTTCATCGCTTGCCTTCGCCGTTTCGCGAGAGCCTGGGCGAGATTGTCCTCCTGGTCGAACCGATGGCGGATCCCGAGACTGCGCGAAGCCTCGGGCTCAGGGATCCGATGCAACTGAGCGGGCTGTACCAGGGCATTCCGCTCAACCATCAAAGCGTCAGCCAATCGGGCACGCTTCCCGAACAGATTACCTTGTACAGCCGCCCTATCCTCGCTGAGTGGCGATCCACGCGGGTCAGCTTGGATCAGCTGGTCGCGCATATCGTCATTCACGAGGTCGGTCATCATTTCGGCTTTTCCGACGATGACATGCACGCGCTGGAGGATGGCGCCGAGTGAGCGCTTTGCTGCGCTTCGATGGTGTGACCCTGCGCCGCGGCGGCCGGCTGCTGTTCGAACGGCTCGATCTCGCGCTTGAACCCGGCGACATGCTCCACGTCACCGGCCCCAACGGCAGCGGCAAATCGAGCCTGATCCGGCTTGCCGCGGGATTGCTGCGCGCGGAGGTTGGGACCGTTCAGCGCACTCCGCTCGCGCTTGCCGACGATCATCTCGCGCTTGACCGGGAGCTGCGCCTGCGCGCCGCGCTGGCCTTCTGGGGCGCATCGGTCGACCAGGCGATGGAGGCGCTTGGGATCGCGCATCTCGCCGATGTGCCAGTTCGCTTGCTTTCGTCTGGCCAGCTCAAGCGCGCCACGCTCGCCCGGGTCGTTGCTTCGGGAGCGCCGCTATGGCTGCTCGACGAGCCACTCAATGGACTCGACGACTACGGCGCCATGCTGCTGGAGCAGTCACTTCGGCGACATCTCGTCTCGGGAGGTGCAGTGCTCGCAGCGTCGCATCAACGAATATTGATCGACTGTAGAGAGCTGGAGTTAGCCGAGTGATCGGCGCCCTTATCCTGCGCGACGTTCGCCGCGGACTAACCGGCTCGGCATGGCTTCCGATCGCCTTCTTCCTCCTGGTTGCGACCTTGATGCCGTTTGCGATCGGACCGGACGCACCGCTGCTTGCGCGCGTCGGGCCGGGCGCGTTGTGGATCGCCGCGCTCACCGCCGCGCTTCTCCCCATCGAGCGTCTGATCGAGCCGGACCGCGCCGACGGCGTGCTCGATCAGCTCGCCGTTCGCGGGGTCGCGGAAGAAAGCATCGCCGCGTCCAAGATTGCCGCGCACTGGTTGACCTTCGGGCCGCTGCTATTCATCGCCGCCTTCCCGGCCTCGGCATTGCTCGGGATCGATTCCGTGTCGTTCAAGCGGCTATTGCTGTCGGTATGGATCGGCACACCGGGGCTTGCGTCGCTGGCCGTGGCGGTGGCGGCGCTGACCGCCGGCCTGCCGAGAGCCGGCGCGATTGCCGGGCTTTTGCTTTTGCCGCTGGCGGTGCCGCTGCTGATCTTCGCCGTCGCCTTTTGCGCAACCGGCGGCAATCAGGCGATGGCACTCGAAGCGGCCGTCTCGATTCTGCTGCTTGCGGGTGCGCCGTTCGTCACCGCGGCTGCGATCCGAGCTGCGCGAACCTAGTCCTTGGACCAGCGCGCGAAGATCGCAGTAGGAAGCAGCAGTCCGCGCGCTTCCTCCCGGACCGCCATCTCGCCCACCTCAACCTTGCCGCCGAGCTCGCCAAGGGTCTGCCTAACCAGCTCGCCGATCGCCAGTGCCGACATCCGCACCGCATAAACGGTAAGCACGAGAAAACGGCTGTTCTCGTCGAGCAGCTTGCGGCAGTCGGCGAGCAGCGGCGCGAGATTCTCTTCGAGCCGCCACACCTCGCCTTCGGGCCCGCGGCCGAACTTGGGCGGATCGAGCAGGATCCCGTCATAGCGTCGCCCACGCCGAACTTCGCGCGCGGTGAACTTCGACGCGTCGTCGACGATCCAGCGGATCGGCCGATCGCCGAGCCCCGACAGCCTGGCATTGTCCTTGCCCTGCTCGACGGATTTCTTCGACGCGTCGACATGGACAAGTCGTGCACCGGTCTCGCTCAGAAGCAGCGTCCCGACACCGGTGTAGCCAAACAGGTTGAGGACATCGGCGTCGGCGGAGCGCTCGCGCATCCAGTCCCATTGCGGCGCCATGTCGGGGAAGAAGCCGAGGTGCCGGAACGGCGTCAGCGACGCCTGGAATCGCACCTCACCGCGCGACAGCTCCCACTGCGGCGGTACCGGCCGATGCTGGACCCAGCGCCCTCCACCCTCCTCGTCGGAGCCGGGGACGAACGTCGCGTCCGGGTTCCAATCCTCCCTCGCCGGCGCCCACATCGCCTGCGGTTCGGGGCGGACCACCTGGACTTTGCCATAGCGCTCGAGCTTCTGGCCGTTGCCGCAATCGAGCAGGCCCCAATCGGCCCACGGCTCGGCAATCAAGGTTTCGAGTTCGCTCACGCGGCGAGCGCGAGCTTGGCGCCGACCGAGGCGACCGCGCGCGGACCGGACAGCATGCGTTCCCCGACATGCCGAACCTCGTCGAGGGTGACCGCGTCGAGGCGTCGCACGATTTCGGAGGGCTCGATCAAGGCGCTGTCGCGAAGCAGCCGGGTCGCGAGATAGCTCGCCTGCCCCCAGCAGCTCTCGAGGCTCATCATCATCCCGGCCTTTGCGAGTGCCCGTGCGCGCTCGAGGTCGCGCTGCTCGAGGCTGCTCACCGTCTCGCCGAGCACTCGCTCGATCTCGCGATGGACGAAGTCGGCGTCGGCGCGGTCGCTTGCGACATAGGTCCAGAACAGGCCGCAATCGGCATAGTTCTGGGCGCCGGCGGCGACTGAATAAGCGAGGCCCTGCTCTTCGCGCAGTTGCTGGAACAGCCGCGACGACGAGCCCGCGCCGACCACGTCGGCGAACAGCTGGGATGCATAGGTGTCCCGCGCGCCCCATTCAGGCGCAGCCATCGCCACCGCGATATGGGCTTGGTCGCCCTTGCGTCGCTCAAAGCGGTGGCCGCCGGCAAAATGCCCGGGAGCCGGCGCAGGAGCCGAGGATCGCTGCATATCCCCGAAACAGGCTTCGGCGAGATCGACCAGCTCGGCATGGTCGAGCTTCCCGGCCGCGACCAGGACGAGCCTCGCGGGCGCGTATTGAGTGGTTAGCCATTGGCCAAGGTCCTCCACGCTTATGCCGCGGATCGTCGTTTCCTGGCCTAGCACGGACCGGCCGAGTGGCTGATCTGGAAAGGCGGCTTCCTGCAAATGATCGAACACGATGTCCGAACCCGTGTCGCGCGCCTCTGCGAGTTCCTGGAGCACGACCTTCTTTTCGAGCTCGAGGTGGCGCGGCTCAAAGTGCGGCCGGCGGACAAGGTCGGCGAGCAGGCGGACGCCGAGCCCCAGGTCGGGTGCAAGCAGGCTCGCGTAAAAGGCGGTCAGCTCTCGGTCGGTGGATGCGTTGAGATCACCGCCGACATCCTCGATCAGCTCGCTGATCTCTCGCGCTGAACGCCCGCCCGCGCCCTTGAACACCATATGCTCGAAGAGATGTGCGACGCCGTTGACCGCGGCGGGTTCGTAACGAGACCCGGTCGGCGCATAGAGGCCGACGGCAATCGTCTCGACGCTCTGCATCGGACGGCTCGCCACCCGCAGGCCGTTGGCAAGGGTCGTCAGCTCCATCATTGCTTGTTCGCGTCCGGCTTCATGCGCTTGCGCAATGCGAAGCCGTATATGACCAGAGCGACCCCCGCCAAGCTGAACCACGTTGCCGCATATCCCTTGTGGATCGCGGGCGTGATGGGACTCGCCGAATTCACATCCGGGACCCTGCTAGGTTGAAGACCGGGCGGCGCGCTTGCAGCGACCAACCGCATGCGCGAGCGCCGGTCCGGAACAATGGTCCCGCTGACCAGGCCGCCGTTCCAGCTGAACTTGGCATTGGGGTCCTTCGACCAGCCGATCTCGACGCTCATGCCGGGCCCTTCCGCGCCGGTCGCACAATCGACGATCTGGACATAGCCCGGTTCGCCGGCTGCATTCTCGCCGGCCACCGCGCGCTTGCCGACCGGCCGCAGGCAGGTGCCGGTCGCGTGACGGAACAATGGCAATTGATCGCTCTTCAAGGGAATCGTCGGCCAAGTGATCGGGGGCAGCGCTTCGGCTTGGGCGTATTGCGCGAGAAGGCCTTCTTTCCACTTGGCGCGCTGCAGCTGCCAGGCGCCGAGGCCGATCATGATGGTGACGGCGACGACGACGATGATCGTCGGGATCACGGGCAATCGGCGCATCATTCGGAAATCCGCCCTTCGCGCGCGCGATGCTTATATTCCTGCGCCAGAAGCCAGGCTTTCCCGACCCTCAAACCGCCAATAGTGAGCGCCGCGGCGACCGGGACCCAGATGAGGTGAACCCACCACGGCGGCTCGGCAGCGCCGTCGAGCACCAGCGCGGCGACCGTGACGATCGCTCCGACGATGAGGATCAGGAAGGCGGCCGGTCCGTCGCCGACGTTGAAGGCATCGAAGTCCAGTCCGCAGGCCCGGCATTTGTGAGCGAACCGGACCCAGCCCACGAACAGCCCGGATGTGCCGCAACGCGGGCATTTGCCGGCCAGCGCAGCGGCTACCGGCGTCAGCTCGGTCACCCCGCGTGCGGCGCGCCCCAGCCGCCCCAGAGGTAGATCGACGAGAACAGGAATAGCCACACGACGTCGACGAAATGCCAGTACCAGGCGGCCGCCTCGAACCCGAAATGCTGCTTGGGCGTGAAATCGCCCTTGTAGGCGCGGATCAGGCAGACGCTCAAAAAGATGGTGCCGACGATAACGTGGAAACCGTGGAAGCCGGTCGCCATGAAGAAGGTCGATCCGTAAATGCTGCCTTTGAACGCGAACGGAGCATGGGCATATTCATAGGCCTGGACGCTGGTGAAGGTCAGGCCGAGCAGGATCGTAAGCCACAGCCCGAGCTTCAGCCCGTGGCGGTCGCCATGGATCAGCGAATGGTGGGCCCAGGTGACGGTGGTTCCCGAGCACAGCAGGATCAGCGTGTTGAGCAGCGGGAAGCCCCATGGATTGAGCACTTCCACGCCCTTTGGCGGCCATACTCCGCCGACCGCGTCGACCGCGGAAGGGAAGATCGCCGAGTCGAAAAAGGCCCAGAACCAGGCGAGGAAGAACATCACCTCCGAGGCGATGAACAGGATCATTCCGTAGCGCAGGTGGAGCTGGACGACCGGCGTGTGATCGCCCTGGTGGGCCTCGCGGATGGTGTTCGACCACCAGTTGTACATGGTCACCAGCACGCCGACGAACGCCACCAGCATGAGCGGGACGCCATAGGGGTTGCTGTGGAACCACATGACCGCCCCGCCGAACAGCAGGCCGCCGCAAGTAGCGCCGATGATCGGCCAGGGATCCGGTTCGACCAGATGATAATCGTGGTTCTTCGCGGCCATTCTGGAAGCTTCCCTCGTTTTCGTCTTTGCCGCGGCTCTAGCGGCTCGCGGTCACGGATTCCACCGGGTAAAATGTGTAGCTCAACGTAATCTCGTGAATGTCCTTGGTGTCGGGGTCGTCGCGCATCTTGGGATCGACGTAAAACACCACCGGCATGTCGACCGCTTGGCCGGCCTTCAGCGTTTGCTCGGTAAAGCAGAAGCACTGGATCTTGTTGAAATACTTTCCGACCGTGTCGGGCGTCACGTTGAACCGCGCCTGGCCCGTGATCGAGCGGGCGCTGAGATTTTGCGCTCGGTAGAAGATCTGGGTCTTCGCACCGGGCGCGATGGTCACCGTGTTCTGTTCGGGCTCGAACCGCCAGGGCATGCCGGGGTGAACATTGGCGTCGAAGCGCACGCTGACCTGACCGGCGACGGCTCCCGGAGCGCGCTCGGCGCGCAGCGGGGTCCCGTCATAGCCGGTGGCCTCGCAGAAGATTCGGTAGAGCGGCACAGCGGCAAAGGCGAGCGCGAGCATCACTGCGCCGATGATCGCGGTGATCAGCGCGGTGCGGTTGTTGCGCTGGGCGGCGGCGCTGGTCACCAGTTCATCCCCGTCTTGGCAATGGTAATGAAGAACAGCAGCACGACGAATGCTCCGAGCAGCAACGCCATGATCCGGGCCCGGGCGCGCTGGCGCTTGCGGATCACCTCGTCTTCCTGGCTCACCATGGCAGCCACCGGTCGATGACCAGCACGGTGAACAAGGCGAACAGGTAGAAAACTGAATAAGCGAACAAATGCCTCTCCGCGGCCATGTCCTGCGGATTGGACGCTCTGCTGGCGGCCACGCGGCCGGCAAGCACGAGGAATACGAAGCTCAGGATCGCGGCGCTCAGGCCGTAGATCGGACCGGTCAGGCCTAGCAGCCACGGCGCCAGCGCGGCGGTTGCCATCGGCGCGCTGTAGAGGAGGATATGGTGCCGGGTCTTCTGGACCCCCGCGACCACCGGAAGCATCGGGATCCCGGCGGCGGCATAATCCGAGCGGACGAACAACGATAGCGCCCAGAAATGCGGCGGGGTCCACAGGAAGATGATCGCGAACAGCAGGACCGGAAGGGTTGCGACATGGCCGGTTTCAGCCACCCAGCCGATCAGCGGCGGGAATGCGCCTGCAGCCCCGCCGATGACGATGTTCTGCGCCGTGCGCGGCTTCAGCCACACCGTGTAGATGAGAACATAGAACAGGATCGACACCGCGAGCAGGGCTGCCGCTAGCCAGTTGGTCGCAAGCCCCATCAGCAGCACGGAAAAGGCGCCAAGGCCGACCCCGAAATGCAGCGCCGACTGGCGATCCATGCGCCCCGCCGGAAGCGGGCGTGCTGCGGTCCTTCGCATCTTGGCGTCGATATCCGCTTCGTACCATTGGTTGAGCGCTCCGCACGCGCCTGCCGCAAGCGCGATGCAAAGGATCGCGGTGAAACCGAGCACGAATGGAAGGCTTGCCGGCGCGGCCAGCATTCCGCACAGCCCTGTGAAGACGACCAGGCTCATCACACGTGGCTTGGTCAGCGCGAGGATGTCTCGCCAGTCGGCCGGGAGCGCGGCTGCGTCGGTCATCTCGATGGTGGGCACGGGTCGGGCCTATAAAAGCTTGGTTCGAAGAGGGAAAGGCTTGGAGTGGCAGTGTTCATCCGGGCTTTGCTATGGGCCTCGCCATGACCCGGACCATCCTTGCCGCCGCGCTCGCCGCGGCCCTCGCTTTCCCGCTCCTCGCCCAGCCCGCGCCGAGCGGCGGTTTCGTGCCGGTCGCGATCGACACCAGCCTGGGGCGGATCGTTGTCGCGCTTGACCAGGGGCACGCCCCGGTCACCACCGCCAACTTCCTGCGTTATGTCGACAACCACCGGCTCGATGGTGAGACCTTTTACAGGGCCATGCATAGCGGCGACGGCGGGCTGATCCAGGGCGGCGTGCGCAGCGACGTGCGCAAGCTCTATCCGCCGATCGCCCACGAACCGACGACCCAGACCGGGCTTCACAATGTCGCCGGCGCGATCGCGATGGCCAATTCGGGGCCGGGGACCGCAAGCGCCGACTTCTTCATCCTGGTTTCCGACATGCCGAGCCTTGATGCGGGCGGCCCCGGCGGCGATCCCAACGGCTTTGCCGCCTTCGGCCATGTCGTTGAGGGGATGGACGTGGTGAAGAAGATCCTCGCCGCGCCGGTCTCGGCAACCAAGGGCGAAGGCGTGATGCGGGGCCAGATGCTCGACCCGCAAATCAAGATCATCAAGGCCGCGCGCCTGCCGAAGCCATAAGAAAAGGCCCCGGTCTCCCGAGGCCTTCTCCTTCGACGCGTCGCGGCGGCCTAATCGATCCGCGGGAGCGTCGAATATTGGTGGAACGGCGGCGGGCTCGACAGCGTCCATTCGAGCGTCGTCGCGCCTTCGCCCCAGGGATTGTTTGGAGCCTTCTTTCCGGCCGCGAGCGACCAGAACAGGTTGATGAAGAACACCGCGACGCCGGCGACGGTGATCATGTAACCGACGGTGGCGATATAATTCCAATAAGCGAAGGCCGGCGTGTAGTCGGGGATTCGCCGCGGCATTCCGTCGAGTCCGAGGAAGTGCATCGGGAAGAAGACCACGTTCACCCCGATGAACATCAGGAAGAAATGAATCTTGCCGAGCGTCTCGTTGTACATTTTGCCGCTCATCTTCGGGAACCAGTAATAGAAGCCGCCGAAGATCGCGAACACCGCGCCGAGGCTGAGCACGTAGTGGAAGTGCGCAACGACGTAATAGGTGTCGTGCATGTAATTATCGACGCCGCCGTTCGCGAGCACGACGCCGGTCACTCCACCGACCGTGAACAGGAAGATAAAGCCGATCGCCCATAGCATCGGCGTCTCGAAGGTGAGCGAACCGCCCCACATGGTGGCGATCCAGGAAAAGATCTTCACGCCGGTCGGGACCGCGATGATCATCGTCGCGGCGGTGAAGTACATCTTCTCATCGACGCTCATGCCGGTGGTGAACATGTGGTGCGCCCAGACGACGAAGCCGATCACCCCGATCGCGACCATCGCATAGGCCATTCCGAGATATCCGAAGATCGGCTTGCGGCTGAACGTCGCGATGATCTGGCTGACCATTCCGAAGCCCGGAAGGATCATGATGTAGACCTCGGGATGCCCGAAGAACCAGAACAGGTGCTGATAGAGGACGACGTTGCCGCCCCCGGCCGCGTCGAAGAACGTGGTTCCGAAATTGCGGTCGGTGATCAGCATCGTAATCGCGCCGGCGAGCACCGGAAGCGCAAGCAGCAGCAGGAACGCGGTGACGAGGATCGACCATACGAACAGCGGCATTTTATGCAGGGTCATGCCCGGCGCGCGCATGTTGAAAATAGTGGTGATGAAGTTGATCGCGCCCAAGATCGAACTCGCGCCGGCAAGGTGGAGCGAGAAGATCGCCATGTCGACCGCAGGCCCGGCGGAACCGGAGGTCGAAAGCGGCGCGTAAACGGTCCAGCCGGTGCCCGCGCCAAGGCCGGTCCCGCCCGAGACAAGCGTCGAGCCGAGCAGCAGGCTGAACGCGGGAATCAGCAGCCAGAAGCTGATGTTATTCATCCGCGGGAACGCCATGTCCGGGGCGCCAATCATCAGCGGCACGAACCAGTTGCCGAACCCGCCGATCATCGCCGGCATGACCATGAAGAAGACCATGATCAGCCCGTGCGCGGTAATCAGCACGTTCCAGTGGTGCGCCCATTCATCGAAATTGGCGGTGCCCGCGCCGATTGGCCACGCCCGGTTGAGGACCTGGATGCCCGGCTCCATCAATTCCCACCGCATGATCCCGGAGATCGCCCCGCCGATCACGCCCGCAACGATCGCGAAGATCAGATAGAGCGTGCCGATGTCCTTGTGGTTGGTGGACATGAACCAGCGAGTGAAGAAGCCCGGCTTGTGGTCGGCATCATGGTGCGCGTCATGCGCTTCGTGCGACTTCAAGTGCAGGGCGTCGGCGGTGGTGCTCATGGATACTTGCTTCCGGTTCTAATTTTGGGCGGTCGCGGGTTGGTTGGTCCCGGCCTGCGGAACCGCATTTCCGCTGGAAGGCTGCGGTGCTTGCGGCTGCGCGGGGGCCGGAGTGGCGGCTTGGCTGACGGGCGAAATTCCGGTGCTGTCCGGTGCTGGCGGAGTTGCGCCGGGGGCATGGCCGCCCTTCGATGCGACCCATTCGGCGAACTTGGCCGGCGGGACCACTTCGATGGCGATCGGCATGAAGCCGTGGCGAGCTCCGCACAATTCGGAGCATTGGCCGAAATAGACGCCCGGCCGGTCGACCTTGGCCCAGGTCTCGTGAAGCTGGCCGGGGTTGGCATCCTGCTTGATCCAGAAGGCCGGCATCGCGAAGCTGTGGATCACGTCGTCTGCAGTGACGATGAACTTCACCACCTTGCCTTGCGGGATGACCAGCCGGTTATCGACGGCGAGCAATGGCGGCCCGTCGTTGTTGGTCCGCGCGCGCTGGTTCGACTGGCGCGTGGGATCACCGGCTTCCTTCAGCATGTAGCTGTCGAAGCTGACCCCGTAGTCGGGAAGCTCGTACGACCAATACCATTGGTGGCCGGTGACCTTGACCGTGAGGTCGGCGGGCGGCGGCGTGTACTGATGGCGCAGAAGGCGGATCGAGGGAATTGCGATCGCGACCAGGATCAGGACCGGCACGAGCGTCCACACCACTTCGATCGCGGTGTTGTGCGAATTGCGCGACGGCACCGGGTTGGCGCCGCGGCGGAAGCGGATCATTGCGTAGAGCAGCAGTGCGAGGACGAAGACGCTGATGATCGCGCACAGCGGCAACAGCCAGTTGTTGTGGAAGGCCAGCGCCTCCTCGCCGATCGGAGTCACTTGCTGCTGGATGCCCTTGCGGCCGTCGGGCTCGCCAACGCCTGGCGTCGGGATGGCATGGCCGACCGAGCCGGGGACGATCGCCGGCTGGGCGGCGTCGGGTTTGGCCGCATCCTGCGCGGTTCCCGCGGGCGGCGTCGCCGTGGTCGCCGGGGCCGTGGTGGGCGCAGCTGCCGGCGCCTGCGCCGCCGCTGCTGGTGTAAGCCCGGCCGCGGCCAAGGCGATCGCCCATCCAATCAGTTTCATCTGCACCCCTGGTGACATGCGTTGGGTTTTGGACGAGCAGGTGCGCACGCCCGATTTGCGCATCCCTATAGGCGCGGCTTTCCCTGCTCTCAAGCGCCTGTTCTTGAACTGTTGAAGCGGCCTCCCGCCGGCCCTATTGGCGCAAGTCGAGATGATGAGCGAAGACGACATTCTGGCCGAATTCCGGGCCGCGAACGCCTTGCTCGAAGGGCATTTCATTTTGTCTTCGGGCCTCCGCAGCCCGCGCTACCTGCAATGCGCGCGGGTGCTGATGGACCCGGCGCGCGCCGAGCGCCTCGCGCGGGCGCTCGCCGCAAAGATCCCGGAAGAGGTTCGTGGCACAATCGATTCGGTCGTCTCGCCGGCGATGGGCGGAGTGATCATCGGCCATGAGATGGGCCGTGCGCTGGGCAAGCCGGCAATGTTCCTCGAGCGTCCCGATGGCGCGTTCGAACTTCGCCGCGGCTTCCATCTCGACCCCGGAGCCAAGGTCCTGATGGTTGAGGACGTCGTGACCACCGGGCTTTCGTCGCGCGAAGCGATCGACGCGGTCCGCAAGGCGGGCGGGGAGGTGGTCGCTGAAGCGGCGCTGGTCGACCGAAGCTCGGGCCATGCCGATCTCGGCGTGCCTTTCTATCCGCTGATCCGGATCGACGTTCCCACTTATGCCGCGGACGCCGTCCCGCCCGAGCTCGCGGCGATCCCCCCGGTCAAGCCCGGGAGCCGGGCGGCCGCTTGACCCAGCGTCTCCGTCTTGGAGTGAATATCGATCACGTCGCCACGATCCGGAACGCGCGCGGCGGCGAGCATCCCGACCCGGTCCGGGCCGCGCATATCGCAGCCGACGCGGGCGCCGACGGGATCACCGCGCACCTGCGCGAAGACCGCCGCCACATTACCGATACCGACATCGACCGGCTGATGGCCGAGATCGCGCTGCCGCTGAATCTCGAAATGGCGGCGACCGTGGAGATGCTTGAGATCGCGCTTCGCCATAAGCCCCACGCCGCCTGCATCGTTCCTGAAAAGCGCGAGGAGCGCACGACCGAGGGCGGCCTCGACGCGGCGCGCCAGCTCGATGCGCTCCGCCCGTTCGTCGAGCGACTGAGCGAGGCGGGCATCCGGGTGAGCCTGTTTATCGAGCCCGCCGAGCGCCAGGTCGAAGCGGCGTTGCGATTGGGCGCTCCAGTCGTCGAATTCCACACCGGGCGCTACGCCCATGCGGAAGGTGACGAGCGATCGACCGAACTGAAGCGCATTGCCGATTGCGCCGCACTGGCAACGAAGAACGGGATCGAACCGCACGCCGGCCATGGCCTCACCTTCGACAATGTCGTTCCGGTCGCCGCCATCCCGCAGATCGCCGAGCTAAACATCGGCCATTTCCTGATCGGCGAAGCGATCTTCACCGGCCTCGACGCGAGCGTTCGCCGGATGCGCGTGCTGATGGACGAGGCCCGAGGGACAATGGCGTGATCGTCGGCATCGGCTCGGACCTCTGCAACGTCGAGCGAATCCAGAAATCGCTGGACCGCTGGGGCGACAAGTTCCTCAATCGAGTCTTCACCGAGACCGAGCGCGCCAAGGCTGCGTCACGGCCCTACACGCGCGCCGGGACCCTGGCGAAGCGCTTCGCCGCCAAAGAGGCGTTCTCGAAAGCGGTCGGCACCGGCTTCAAGCGCGGCGTGTTCATGAAGGACATAGGTGTGGTCAACGCACCGTCGGGCGCTCCCACCATCGTCGCCACCGGCGGAGCCCGGGCGCGGCTTGACGCCCTTGCGCCGGACGGCCACGCCATCGACATACATCTGACGATGACCGACGATCACCCCTGGGCGCAGGCCTTCGTCATCCTAACCGCCCGCAAGCTGGAGCCCTGACCTGTTGACTGACACCGTCCCTGAGGCGAGCGCGGACAAGCCGCCGGCCGAGAAGAAGGAGAGCAAGGGGTCAGCGCTATGGCGCGAGATCAAAGGCCTGCTGTGGGTGCTCCTCGCAGTGCTCGCCTTTCACAGCTTCATCGCCAAGCCCTTCTACATCCCGTCCGAATCGATGATGCCCGGGCTGCTGACCGGAGACCGCCTGGTCGTCAGCAAATATCCGTACGGATGGTCGTGGGTCAGCCCGAGCTTCCACGTCTTTCCGCCATCGCCAGGGCGGGTGTTCGGCAAGCTGCCCGAGCGCGGGGACATCGTGATCGTCACTCCGCCGGGCACGCGCACCGATTACATCAAGCGGGTGATCGGGCTTCCCGGCGACGTCGTTCGAATGGTCG
>Ga0310810_10000796_pt1 | contig 31954 bp, 20 predicted proteins | sample NCmetagenome_FD_207641 | JGI IMG/M metagenome (GOLD analysis project Ga0310810, IMG submission 207641) | Soil microbial communities from experimental microcosm in Duke University, North Carolina, United States - NC | ecosystem: Engineered > Artificial ecosystem > Soil microcosm > Unclassified ... | reverse complement strand
ACATTCGCTTTTGGTGTTGCAGGTGATGGCGCGAATACGGCGGATGTTCGAGGTGGAACTGGCGGTGCGGACGATGTTTGAAGAGCCGACGATCGCGGGGCTAGCGAAAGAGGTTGAGAAGGCGCAGGCGCTGGGGCTGAAAGCGAAGATGCCGGTACTGGAACGACGTCAGCGCTCGGAGGTAGCGACGGCGAGCCGAGAGGCGTTGTTGGCGCAACTCGATACGCTTTCACCAGACGACGTGCAATCTCTGCTCAAACGCGTCCTCGATGCCAAGCACACCATCTACAAGAACTAACTACTCGGATTACAGATAGTTGCGAGATGTTTTCGGCGATCAATTGCTAGCAAATATGGAGTTCCTGCCTTGACTTCACCTTTTTACGGCGCTCCAATAATTACTTCGAGGCAAGTTGTGCATTTACGAAATGCTAACGCTCACCATCCGTTCCTTCTCATGGCAACATTGCTCGCGCTCGCGGTTTTAACCGGGTGTGGCTCATCAGGAAGCCAGTCATCCTCGCCCGGATCCGCCGATCTGCCTCCCGCGATACCTGCCGCTGTACCTGTGCTGCTTTTCAACGGGACCGGGACGTCGTCAGACGTTGGTGCAGTTCAAGCTGTTCTTAATGACCTCAAGATCAAGTACATCACTGCCGACTCGAGTCAGCTGAATGCAATGACCAAGCAGGAGCTTGGAGGCTACAAACTCCTGATCTTCCCCGGCGGCAACTCGATCACAATCGGACAGAATCTATCGCCACAAACATCCGCGAATGTGCGCGCCGCCGTGCAGCTGTACGGAGTGCATTATCTTGGCATTTGTGCTGGTGCTTTCTATGGAGGGTTCTCTATCTATAACGGAGTGGACCTTACTGGAGGCGTGGCTTTCGAGTTTTACGCGGATGAATTTAAGGGAATTCACAAAAATGCCGTGACGCTCACGTTTCCGAAGGATTCCCCGAGGGATGTCTATTGGGAAGATGGTCCTCAACTTTCCGGATGGGGCGCCATAGTGGCAAAGTTTCCTGATGGTACTCCAGCAATTGTGGAAGGAAACTCCGGCAAGGGATTCGTGATCTTCACCGGCGTACACCTCGAAGCGCCCGAAAGCTGGCGAGCGTCACTAAGCTTCAATACGCCTCTTTCGGAGGATCTTGCTTATGCAGGCACGGTGTTTCAAGCAGGTCTGAACGGGACAGAGTTGCCCCATTTCTAAATTGAGAGATTCCTCGCGAAGCAGCGGTAGGGCTATGATTTTCTTAGGAAGCTTTTACGATTGCAGATCTCGATCACTCGCTTGCATTTTTTCCGCGAGTCGTACTCTTAGTTGTTCGAGTTTCTTCTCTTCGCTGTGTCTCTCGAATTGCTTAGCCAATTTTTGATGTTCATGTTGCAGCGTCGGAGTCGGCTGGACTGGTGTCTTAGTCTGCATCGCGCCAGTCTAGTCATCCATCTGCGAACGAGTCAGCTCAACCCGAATTACTTTTTCCACAGATCTAGGGTGAACCGACGCACTGCCGCATAGCCAACATTTGGAAGTTCATCAATTTCACAAAACTTTCATTTTTTCGTTGCATGGATGTCATAACTCAGGCTTAAACTCGCTGCCCTGGCCGTAACGCGCCCGCCTTCGTTCAATTCCTTTTTCATGCCGCACTCCGATCGCACCACCCACGTCCCGGGTCATATCAAGCTGTGCGGCAAACATCCACGTGAAAACCGCCCCTTCGATCCCAAATGGTACGGAGGTTTTATGAGATACCTGCAACAAACGGGTTCGATCTTGCTCGGACTTCTGTTCGCATTGTTTTACCAACCAAGTTTTGCGCAAAGCTCCTGCGCGCTGAAATCGCCAAAGGGCGGCATCAAGCACGTGATCTATATCCAGTTCGACAACACCCACTTTCGTCGCGATAACCCGAACGTTCCCTCCGATCTCGAGCAGATGCCACACCTGCTCAACTTCATCAAAGGCAATGGCATTTTGATGTCGAACGATCACACAGTTCTGATCTCGCATACAGCGACGGGCATTCTCACTTCGCTCACCGGCGTTTATCCGGATCGCATGGGACAACCGGTTTCGAACAGCTTCCGCTACTTCAAAACGGACGGGACAACTCGAACCGGAGTCTCGTTCGCTTACTGGACTGCGCCTCTGTTTGATCCAGGCGGTAGCACCACGGACACCACGCCGGAAATGATCAACGAAAATGGAAAAATCGCTCCGGCGCCATGGGTTCCATTTACTCGCGCTGGATGCGACTTCGGCGCAGTAGCGACTGCCAACACCATTCTCGAAAATACTGCGATCGATATCCCGACAGTCTTCGGAGCGGGATCGGACGAAGCAAACGAGGTTGCGGTGAATCCCGGACAAGCATTTGCGGATTTCGTCGGCATCGGCGTGCACTGTGCGCAGAGTTCGTCGATTTGTGCGGCGTCAACGCACGCAAAAGCAGATCTGCTTCCGGACGAACCGGGCGGCTATAGCAACTTCAATGGCCTGTTTGGTGCAAAGTATGTCAATCCTGTGATCAAGCCGAGCGGGGCGATGACCGACCTCGATGGCAATGTCATCCAGGATGCAGGCGGTCACGTTGGTTTCCCTGGTTTTGATGGAATGGAAGCTAGAGTTTCCCTCGCATGGGTAGCACAAATGCAGGAGGCGGGGATTCCCATTACGTACGCGTATGTTTCGGACGCACATGACGGACATGGAGGTGCGGGCGAAATTCACTTCGCATACGGTCCTGGTGAAGCGGGTTACACGCAGCAGTTGCAAGCCTACGACAGTGCGTTTGAGAAATTCTTCGCGCGGCTCGCGTCTCACGGCATTAACAAGAGCAACACGCTCTTCGTTTTTACGGTGGATGAAGGCGACCACTTCGTCGGAGATCAGCCGACGCCGGACGGGTGCGACGGTGTCTCAACCCCGTGTACGTACAACCGCGTTGGCGAAATCAATGCTGATCTGCGGCGCATGGTCTACACGGAGTTCGCGGATGCGACCCTGTTCTCAGTGCATTCTGACGACGCTCCCACTGTGTACGTGAACGGCACGGCTGCCCAGCCGCTCGTGGACCAGACCGATCCCGCTGTGCGAGCTCTGGAGCGCGAGATGAGCCAGTTGAGTTGGCTGAATCCGTATACCGGAGAAGTCGAGAACAACATCATGGTTGCTCTTGCGGATCACACGGGCATGAAGACGTTGCACATGGTCACTGCGGATCCGTTCCGCACCCCAACTTTCACACCCTTCGCCGACCCGAACTGGTTCTTCTTTGCCACCGGCGGCGCAACTCCAGCGACGTGTCTGACACCAGATGCCTGCGCGTTCATTCCAGCACGCACCAGCCAGAGCTTTGCCTGGAACCACGGAGACATCCAGGATGAGATCGCCTCAACCTGGGTTGGATATGTCGGGCAGGGCATCGATGGGAGTGGTGAGAACAGTACGACCTGGTCTGACCACACCGACGTGCGACCAACGATCTTGTCTCTCGTTGGATTGAAGGACGATTACGTTCACGATGGCCGCGTGATCTCCGAAATCCTGCAAGGCTATGCTCGGCCGGATGCAGTGAAGAAGAGCACAAACTTCACCGCGCTGGCGCAGGTATATAAGCAGCTGAACGCCTCATTCGGTGCATTCGCCATGGCCGTTCTACGCTCGTCAACCAAGGCGCTTGCTTCGAACGATGCGGGAGATGCGACCTATACCTCGATTGAGTCGCGGATTGCTTCGCTAACTTCTCAACGCGATGCTCTTGCCGCTCAGATCAAGACAGCACTCGATGGAGCAGAATTTAACGGGCAGGTCATTGGGAACGCGCAAGCGCAATCGCTGATGAACCAGGCACTAACTTTGCTGAATCAGGCGAGCGCACTGCCACACTAGTCCATCTGTGGTGCTCGAAATTGATGAATTTTCCACCGGGGCGCTGCTATGGTGCCTCCGGATTTTTTAGGACCAAAAAGCAACTGCCCTGCATTTACGCAGGGCAGCAGCCATTTCTTAGTCGGTGTTTGAACGAGCGCTTTGCCTTAGTCTCGTCCAACCATAAACATGTCAACGATTCTCATCCGCGGATCGAGCAGAATGATTCGTCCGCTCAGCACGACACGCGACCATTCTCGCGGCAGACGTGGCAAACGTGATTCGCATGAGCTTGGCAGTGGCTGCACGCGTTTCTGCAATCCCGGAGGAAGAGTTCCGTTGCGCTGAAGTTGCCTTTCCAATCCAGGAGGCAAGCGATCTTTCTTCGCGAGACCGGGAGGCAAGCCAGCGCGGTCGTCGACAAAGCAGCTTCCCATGATGTGGCGTTCCGAATCCGAGAAGCCACTTGGCCCTCGTCCGTCATAGTCTTCACCTTGATCGTCATCACGATCATGACGTCGCGAGTCATAGCGATCGTCGTTGTCCCGGTCATGGTCGCGATCGCGGTAGCCATCACGGTGATCCGAACCATAGCGAGGTTGCGGCCCTTGCGGCGCAGTTGCTACTGGCGCGTCAGAGACCCAGGCCAGCACTGCTTCCGATTGAACTTCCGCAGGCTGCTTCCCGGTTCCGGCAGCGACACCCGTCCCAGCGGCAGCGCCAACTCCGGCGCCTATGGCCGCACCTTTACCTCCGCCAGCAAGCGCTCCGATCAACGCTCCCACACCGGCTCCGCCGCCAATCTTCGTGATGTTCGACTTCGTGTGCGAATTGCCCTTGACCATGAGAGTCTGCACGGAAACTGGATACGTGCGTCCGCCGCTGCGGATGCTCTTCAACGTGAGATGTAGTTCGCCGGGCGTGCTCAAGCGGCCTGACCGCTCGATGTTCACAACCTCGCCGGTAACATTCGCGCCCTTCGGAAAAATCGTCCGGCCCTTGGCCGTGATCGGCGCAGCCAGCACACCGTGAAATTGTTGTCCGACATTTGCGCTCTCACTGCTGAGTTTTTCTGTTACGCGCACCTGCACGGAAGTTCCGGCGGGAATTGTGCCCGACTGCGCCATGCTGATTGCAACTGCTGACAAGATCAATAGTGCAATTGCGAGAAATGGTTTCCAAGACCTATTCATCATTCATCCCCCAAGCTTGGGTTTTTATCGTCCTTTCATGCTAGGGGGAGCCGAATTCTTCGGCATGTATCGAAGGTCCATGACCGGGCAACGTAAGGTATCGAACGGTGAACAGGGCACTTATGCGGTGTTTTTCTCGCGAAGTATTCCGCAAACCCTGTGGGAAACATGAAGAATCTCGAGGTTTCAAGACTTCATCCAAACCTCAAATCTGGGATAATTTATCGACCCGAAAAAATCGTCCAATTAACCTCACCAGCATTTCTCAACGTAAGAGCAAGGAGATTCCCCTATGTCGACCCTCACTCCTCCGCAAGAATTGAATGCCGCGGCAACGAAATCGTTCACCGCGAAAGCCTACGCAGCTCACAGTGCCACATCCGGCATGTCGCCATTTACGATTCGACGTCGTGAACCGCGGCCTCAAGACGTTCAAATCGAAATTCTGTATTGCGGCGTTTGCCACTCCGACCTGCACCAGGTGACCAACGATTGGAAAGACATGCTGCCCACGGTGTATCCATGCGTGCCCGGGCACGAAATCCTGGGACGTGTTGTAAAGGCCGGCAGCGCAGTGAAGAAATTCAAGGAAGGCGATCTCGCCGCAGTCGGGTGCATGATTGATTCCTGTCGCGTGTGTCCGAATTGCCGCTCTGGCAACGAGCAGTTCTGCGACCAGATGCCTGTCTTCACCTATAACGCCGAAGACAAGCAACTTGGTGGTATCACCTACGGCGGTTACTCGACTGCCATCGTTGTCGATGAAGCGTTTGTGCTGCGCGTGTCAGACAAGCTCGATCCCGCTGCCGCAGCGCCGCTGCTCTGCGCTGGGATCACCACCTACTCTCCACTACGTCACTGGGGAGTGAAGAAAGGCCAGAAAGTTGGCATCGTCGGTCTCGGTGGCCTTGGTCACATGGGCGTGAAGTTTGCCAACGCGTTTGGAGCGCACGTCGTGCTCTTCACAACCTCGCCTGGCAAGACAAAAGACGCGGTCCGCTTGGGTGCACATGAAGTGGTCATCTCGAAAAATGCCGACGAAATGCTGAAGCATGCTGGCAGCTTCGACTTCATCCTCGACACAGTTTCAGCCGAGCACAACATCAACGCTTATCTCGACTTGCTGAAACTGGATGGAACCATGACGCTGGTCGGAGCTTCGCCGGCTCCCTTGCCGCTTGCCGTTGGAAGTCTGCTTTTCCGGCGCCGCTCGCTCGCGGGATCGATCATCGGCGGAATCCGCGAAACGCAGGAGATGCTCGATTTCTGCGCCGACCATGGAATTGCCTGCGACATCGAGAAGATCCGCATCGATCAAATCAACGAGGCCTTCGATCGCCTGTTAAAGAGCGACGTGAAATACCGCTTCGTGATCGATATGGCATCGCTGAAGTAGTCGACGATTGTGAAGCGTCATCCAAAAAGAGAAAACAAAAGGACGGGCGGTAAGCCCGTCCATAATTCAAAAGCGAAATTCAACGCCTTGCATTGTTTCATCACGATGCAGCTTCGGCTGTGTGCAAGTCCTCATCGGCCTGCTTAGTTCCTTTCTTGGCTTCTTTCTTCGCATCCACGTTCGGTCCACCAAGATCTTTTATGGCCGTACCAAGTTTTTCCGAGGTGGAACCAGCCATCTTGTTTTTCAGGTCAGCGAACGGGATGTTGAGATTTTGTGACACGTGAAGAGCCGCTACGCACTGTCCTAGCGTCTTGAAACCGCCGCATGCGGCTTGCAGATTCCCGCCGGGAACGGTCACGCCACTCTTCGAGAGCGCATTGGTAAGAGATGTGGTGAGCTTCGGGTTATTGAGAACCGAAGCGGGTGCTTGTTCGCCCATGTTTGTGTGACCGATCCGCTCGCTGCCCACATCGCCTCCGCGAGCGCTCGTCCCCATGTTGGGATTGCCAGGGCTCATGTTGCCGCCCCCCACGCCGGACGGACGTCCACTGCCAGCTGACGACGGCCGCTGAGCGAGCGCGAAAGCGCTGAGCCCAACAGTGATAGCCAGAATCATCAATGAGCTCGTGAATTTACTCTTCATGCAGATTCTCCTTGGATCGTTTTCCGAACTGAAAGGGAAGCCGGGCGGAGTGCCTTTCGAACCGCGATGCCGTCGGGCGTTCTTATGCGCATCGCAGAGGTTGAGGACGGAATTCGTCGAAGCACGTCCGAAGCTTACCCCACACTCTATTGATTGTTAGAACCAAGGATCCCGCCAAAAGTTGCCGCGTGGAATCAGTGACTTACGAGTAGCAAGGCCAGAATTTTACGCGATGCAACCGCTCGAGTGATCTGCAAAAGAAAAAGGACGAGCAACCGCGCCCGTCCTCTTGTTTGCGAGCTGACGTAATCCTCCTACCGCGTCTTTGCTCCCCAGTCCGGCAAAGGACATCCTTCTTCGCACACGAGAATGGTTTTCACATCCGAACCATCGGTGTTCATGGTGCGAAGATTGCCATGACCGTCGTTGAACACGATCTTTGTGCCGTCAGGCGAAAAGGAAGGATTGCCGGCCTTGACACCGCTCGTGATTTGTTTCAACTGCGTGCCGTCTGTTCGTCCGACCCAAGTCTCTCCTATGACGTCCGTGTTCTGGTGATCATAAAAAACCATGTGCTGGCCGTCTGGAGAAACATCCGGGCCGCTGGCTTTGAGCCCCGCCTGCGTGAGCCGCTTTCTGTGTTTGCCATCCGCATCGATGACCCATATCGCCGACAGCAAGTTGTCGGTGTTGCTGCCCAACAAAATATGTCGGGTATCGACAGTGTATTCAGCTTGATAGTCATCGAAGAGAACATTTGTTAGTACCGTGCGTTCGCTACCGTCCGGACGAATCGTGGCCAGATGATGCGCGCCAAAATCGCCGTTAAAGAGCGTGGAGAAGAGGATATGCGTTCCGTCCGGTGACCACCTCGGAAAGATGTTTTCTGTTCCGTCATGCGTCACCTGCGTGAGTCCCGAGCCATCAGCGTGGATGGTGTAGAGCTCGACCGCGCCGCTCATATCGTGGCAAAAGACAATCTGGGCGCCATCCGGGGAGTAGTCGGGAAACCACGACAGAAAATCCGTCGCTGGGAGATGGGTTATTTGTTTCAGGCCCGTGCCATCCGGCTTGATCGAGTAGAGCTGCCACGTACCGCTGAAATGTGCCACAAATGCGATGCGCCCGTTCGTTCCGGGATAGGTTGCCCAAGCCGCGGTGCCCGACAGGAACGCGATCAATCCCAGCGACAGCAACGTCGCTTTCACGAGAATCTTTCTCCAATTAGCCATAAACCCTCCTTACGAAATGTGAGGGCGCCTGCGCGCCGTTTTACTCAGCTGCAACTCCCCAGCGAGGAATTGATCCGCCGCTCTCAAGTTTTTTGAGCCGGCGTGTGGTCGTGGCGTCCGGTGTCGCTTTCAATCTCGGCAGAGTTAAAACAGACGTCAAGCCGCTACCGTCCGACTTCATGATGTAGATCGAGACCGTGTCGAAATCAGGCGCGTGCCGTTCGAACACGATGTAATTGCCATCGGGTGAAAACGCAGGATTACGATCGCGCGGCCCAGTGAAGTACTGGCTCCCGTTCTGTGTGAGGTAGTGAACATTGCTGCCGTCGGCATTCATCACAGCAATGGTTTCGTTCTGCGGATTGCACAAGTGCGCAAACGTTGTGATCTTCGTGCCGTCTGGAGACCAGTCAGGACGGATCAAGCACGGAGCGGGATCGGTGATCCGTCGTACATTTGTTCCGTCTGCATTCACGAGGTATGTCACGCCCTGAAATCCAGCGTGACTGTCGGGCGATTTGATGAATGCGATCGTCTTCCCATCCGGCGAGAACATCGGGCTCCGTTGTGTTTCGTCGAATTTGAAGGGAAGCACAGCTGCGAGTCCGTTGCCATCCACGCCAATGGTGTGGATTGCGCAAGTGTCCCCATCGCCCACGAAGCGCTTGCAACGACCGAACACAAGCTTCGAACCGTCAGGAGAGAAACTGGGACGGTTTTCGTCGAAGCGCGCTTCCGAAAACACCAAATGCGCGTTGCTGCCATCAGCGTCCATAATCCAGATTTCCGGCTTGCCATCCGGTGGGGGCATTTCGTTGAAGGCAATCTGCTTTCCATCGGCTGACCACGATGGCCAACTCGCCGAATTGTCCGGTCCAAGATGCGTCAACTGCTTCACATCGCTCCCGTCCGGATTCATCGTGAAAATTTCTCCAGCTTGCACGAACGCAATGCGCCCGTTATTGCCAGGGAATGTCGCGAATGCAGGCAAAGCCGCCAACGTCACGAGTAGAAAAGAAAGAGCAAAAATCCAAACATACTTTCTGAAATTCATGATCTTCTCCTTGACCTATTGCTTTGGTGCCGAAGGTGGAAAGTGATACTGCTTACGCAGTCTCTGTTGGAATGTTGCCGCTGCTTCTTCTGCGGTTGTGGGACGAGGCAGAACTATCGGTACGTCTCGACTCGTCGTTGTCGTCGATAGGGTCACAGTCGCCGACGGAGTTCCACTTGATGCAGTTGCTTCTTGCGCGTTGCACTGCCGATCGTCATCTCCTGCCCCGCAAGGAATTAGCAAAACGAGGTGCCCGAGGTCTTCGTCGTCGAATGGCGTAATTCCGATTGGATCCGACTTCGCGAGGATTTCTCCGCGATCATTGATGTTGACTGCGTTTGTCAGTTGCAGTCCTGACCCGGGAGCAATCAGCGTATTCAGGTCGAGTATCGGTCCGCTCCCGTTCCAGACGAATGCGCGCAGGAAAGAGTGGCAATCCCCGGAGCCGCCCACAACCTGCCCGCGCTCATTCAACCCGTAGGCGCGGCTGCAAGCGTCACCATTTACTCTTCCCAAGTCTTTGATCTTTCCGTTTTTCCAAATGACCGCGTCGTGAAAATTCACGTCAGGTGCAGGTCGAGGAAAATCGGCAGAGCCCACGATCATTCCGGACTCATTGATCCATTGGGCTTCGGAATTGGGCCCACCGAGACTTCCAAGATCCTGCATCTGTCCGGACTTCCACAAAAACGCGTGGCAGCCAGTCAGATGTCCATCAATGCAAGCGATCGGGGTGTCAGCCAGGCTCGATATGCCAATGACCTGATGTCGGCTGTTTGTGCACTGCGCAAATCCAAAAGTTCCACCGAGTGTTCCCAGGTCGGTCATCTTCCCGTGATCCCAGAGGAAAGGATCTAACGTAGGAAGTCCGGTATCCGGGTTGGGTGTTGTGCTGGTTGTCGAACTTCCCCAGACCATGCCCTCCGGCGGGTGACTGCAACTGCTGCCGGGAAATGTGTCATTGCCGCCGAGCGTTCCGATATCGAGTTTTTGTCCGTGTTGCCAGATGAAGGTGTGAGTGGGGAAGCCGACGAACCCGAGAGGATCCGGGTCCGAATTGATCGTAGAAAATCCGATGACCTGGCCTCCATCATTTACGAAGATGCCAAGGCTTTCCGTCCCTGCGTCGAGCGTGCCGAGGTCGATGATCTGTCCGTGTTTCCAGAGCACGCCGCGATATTCGGGAAAACCGAGAACGGGATCGATGGTGGAGCTCTGTGATTGACCAGTCGCCCAGCCGCGAGCGTTGATGGATCCGGCGGCGCTATTGTTGTCACCGGGGAGCGCTCCAAGGTCCTCGATTACTCCGTGTTTCCACAGTGTGGCATGTGCCTGAAAGCAGTCCGCGTCATAGCAGCCATAGGACGCATTGGGATCAGGAACCGCGAGGTCTGCACGCGACGCTACTTCACCAGAGTCGTTCAATAAACGGAAGCCGCCGCCGTTGAGTCCGCCATAGCTGATCGGTCCGCCCAACGTTCCCAAATCCACCAGTTTGTAGCGAGTCGGGAAACCGGCGCCGTCAGCGGGTGCAACGGACTTTTCTGAGGGTTCGACGTTGCTGGCCGCCGCTGCAAGCCCCGTCCCTGATAAGCTCACCTTCCTATAGACGGTCGTGTTTCGAACCCTGACCGTGGTCGAACCCAAGACGGTCCCTACTCTCGTAGGTGCGAACGTTATCTTAATCGTGCACCGTCCATGACCGAGCACGGTCCCAGCGCATCCCGTGCTGTGAAACGGCAACGTGGTCGAGACCGAGAGGCTCCAGGGCAGCGGAGATAGGTTCCAAACCGTGATGTATTTTGCCGCGCTCGTCGTGCCAATCACTCGAGCTGGGAACGTCAAACTCGTAGGCGAGACGCTGATCGCGGGACCGCAACGGGTGCACTGCGCTGCCGCGGGCAAAGTGATCAGCAACAGTCCGAGCACAGCCGCCAGACCGATTAAGTAGGGTCGTAGTTTCTGCGTTCCGTTCATGATCTTCTCCTCGAAATATTGTCTGAGCCAGAACAGCGGTTGGATTGCAATACAGGAGTGCATCGCATCATGCTGAACGGCTAACGAAGTAATTTTTGAAGGGCGTTGGATACGAGCTGCGGACCCCTAAGTCCCGACGTCCAGTTTTCCCGGACTCAAAGATCTCGATTTCGTCGTGCAGTAGATAAACCGGGAACGCAACGGTTCGTGCCCGTGCTCCGTTGTTGAGACCGCGAAGCATTCCTCGATCGGTGTTGGCAGAAATCTCGTTCGTGCGGGAGGACACTGTTGCCGCGCTCGATTCGGATGGAGTCTCAGTTGCCGAGGCGGTACCGCTGATCTGTCCCGTGCGTATGCCCTGACCAGCAATGGTTTCATAAGCAAAACCCAGCAATTTGGTGTTAATTGCGTATCGGCTGATGTTCACTTCCAACAACGCCCAGCCGTAATGAGGTTGACCATTTATCGGGAACCTCAGGCCCAGATATCCCGCAACTTGCCTTGATCCCGAAGGACAAGTAGACGTGGTAATAAGGGTAGTGAGGTTGTGGAAAGTCGAACTGGAATTGATCAGTATTCCGCTTGGGAGGACGGCCGCACGGTTGGACGAACTAACAACGACATTATTACTTCCGATCGCGACTGTCATGGTCAGCCCTCCACGGAGTCCACAAGAAAAATCTTTGAGGATTTCATGAACTGTGAAATCAGTCGTTCCATCATGATTGAGATCGATGGGTATCGATCCATTTCCAGACACGGCGAAGGGTGTGTAAATGACTTTCGCGCTGGCACGCTGGCCAGCACCGAGCAATGCGGCAAGGACGCAGGCTGCTACTGCAGTATTTACCGATCTTTTATTCCAAATCATGTTTTCACTCCATCTACCGGTCTTTACCGGTCGCTCTGTAGTCCTTGGTCGATCTTGGGAAACGCGATTTGCTGGCAGATAGCCAAACGATCCTGGTGACATGGTTAATGAAAATTTCCATACCTGCGCCTCCATTAACTTTCTTACGGCTGGCACGATAAAAAACCTGCCAAGTCCACTTTCTGTGGACTTCCGACTGCATCGTCGTTCACTAAAATGTCGCCAAACGACCGATGACGTGACCATCCAACTGAGATTTCGCAGGATTGTCCTGCGTCAAGCTTCTGAGCACATGTATTTGCGGTCAGATGGTAGGCGCTTCCCTCTACGGTGATGCCGTTGATGGTGAGTGTCGATGTGCCTGTGTTCGTTAGGAGGGTTGATCTTTCCGTGTCGCACTGGCAACCGGCGCTGATGACATTTCTGCATGCGAACAACAGTCGATTGGGCTCGAGAGTAACGCTGGTCGCCGGCGACGCGCATGTCAGGGTCGCCGTGCTTTTCACCGTACCTCCCTTGCCAGAGGCCGATGCTGTAATTGTGATGGGACCACCCAGTTCGAGGCAGATTGCGACACCATGATCGTTCACAGTCGCTATGGTCGGGTCGGACGAGGCCCAATGTGCTGCAAAGTCTGTTTTCGTGGTGGGCGCTTGATCGAAAGTGGCAGTTGCACTGAAGGGGACCTGTGCACCCTGCACTCCGCCCGCTTCGGCGGGGTGGACGGTTAGGGCAACAAGCTGTCGTTGCTGGAAATTGGCGTCGCCGCCACCACAACTTCCAAGTGAAATAGCGAGCACAACTATTCCAGTGACAAACCACACCTGCTTGCAGGACCGGACAAGTAGTGTCGTCATCGATCTGTTCCTCCGTCCGTCCCAACCGTAATCAAATGCGCCATCGCTTCACTCCACTCGTCCTGTTTGCTGTCCCAAGTGACATACCCGGCTTTCGACAAGTTGAAGCCGCCTCTCATAAAGTGCTTCCATAGCGTGGCGGGAATATCCGCGGCGCCCAACCAAAAACAGTTCTCAGGGGAAAGTCAGGTGAACCGTTAAAAACTTCGGAGACTTTGCTCCGACTGGCAAAAACCATCAATGCCGCGCGTATGACCGGCGTGTGACATGTCGCTGACATGCGCTAAGCCGTTGAAACGCAAAGCCTGATAAGCGAAGACGTGATTAATCATTTCCTGATAACTGGTCCTCATCGCCAGTGTCATTTCAAAACAAGACATTTCTTTGATCGATAATCCGGCGTGCTCCGCGCTCTTCGGGTCTCCCTACTCGAAAAACGGAAACACGCCGTCCCCCGGTACACTCATCTCGTTCGATCGATCGAGTGGAAGCGACCCCCCTCCACACAGGACGCGCGCTCGCCAGCTTCTCCGTCCTGTGCTCGTCCCCAGTGCGGCTAACTCTGATTTGGAAATAGCCGCCAGTTCTTCCACAACAGCAGGACCTCGCATTAATAAATTCCTCTGTCTCTCGATCCATCGAGGATTCTGAGCGGCCCTAAATTGGCCGAAAGCTTTCTAACTGGCAAGGGCGGGCGGGTGACGCGTGTATGACTTATGAGTGACCGGGTGTAACAGTCATAGACAGCTAGTACTTACAAGCGGAGAAGGTACGGTGGCCGCTCTATGTCGGCAGTGCTAGAATTCCAGAACTTTCCCCGGGGAAGGTTGTGGGCTCCATGGGGTCTCCCGACCGCAACTTGCAAACTGTTCATTTCGCTGACTACATCCTCAACCGGCAAACGGCTGAATTGCATAAGAACGGCCGCACGATCCTGTTGCAGGAGCAGCCTTTTCAAATATTGACCACTCTGCTCGACTCGCCTGGTCAACTCGTTACACGCGAAGAGTTGATCCGCAAACTCTGGCCTGAGAACACGTTCGTCGATTTCGATCACAGCTTGAATAAAGCGGTCGCGCGCTTGCGCGAAACGCTGGGAGACAATGCCGAGCAACCGCGTTTCATCGAAACTCTTCCGCGGCGCGGGTATCGCTGGATCGCCCCTCTCACACCCAAAACGTCTCTCACGATAGTCCCGCCTGTTCCGGAAGCTCCTCCTAGGCCTGCACCTCCTGTGCTGCCTGCTGATCGAAATGAGGTTCCACCACCTGTCGTCGCGTCGCACACACGGCGTTGGGTGTTCGTCGCCGTCACGATTGTCATAGTGTTATTGGGATTGTTTTTCTGGCTCACCCGCTCCGACGTTCCATCAGTCACAAGCTCTTCTCAGTTGACGAACGATGGCGTGCTCAAGACAGAACTTGTCGCCGACGGCTCACGCGTTTACTTCACGGAAGTGTCAGCGGGGCACACGATCCTCAGTCAAGTGTCCGCGCATGGTGGAGAATCGGTTCAGGTTCCCACACCGTTCACCAGTTTTCGGCTAGGCGGCGTTTCGCCCGACGGCACGGAACTTTTGCTCGCTGGATCTTCCACCGCATTCCCCACTGGCGATCTCGGCTATGAGTTTCCGCTCTGGATTTTTCCACTACCTTCGGGTTCGCCTCGCCGAGTCGGCAATGTCATCGCGAATGACGCGAACTGGTCGCAGGATGGGAAACAGATCGTTTATTCGCATGGTCACGATTTGTATGTCTGCAATCCTGATGGTTCAGATTCGCGGAAACTGGCGCATGTAACGCATTATCCGTTGTGGGCGCGATGGTCTCCTCATTCGGACCTGATTCGCTTCACCGAATACGATCTTGAGACCAATGGCACGGCGATTTGGGAGGTAAATTCCAGCGGTAAAAACCAGCATCGTTTACTCACGGACTGGGACCAGAACGCGCAGGTCTGCTGCGGGAACTGGACTCCCGATGGTCAATACTTCGTCTTTCTAAAAGATGGGGACGTCTGGGCTTTGCGCGAGCGGCGGGATTTGTTCAGCAGCAAGCCAACTCCGATGAAGTTAACATTTGGCCCCTTATCGCTCACCAGCGTGTCCCCAAGTCCGGATGGTTCCAGCTTGTTTGTTGTCGGGCAGCAACGGCGCGCCGAGTTGCTTCGTTACGATTCCAAGTCCGCGGAGTTCGTGCCCTTTTTCTCGGAAATTTCTGGTGGCGAACTGGATTATTCGAACGATGGCGAGTGGATCGCCTACATCGCCTATCCTGAGGGAACTCTCTGGCGCATGCGCCGCGATGGCACCGAGAAGCAGCAGATTACGCGGCCACCCTTGCGTGCTGCGCTGCCACGCTGGTCCCCCGACGGAACGCACATCGCATTCATGGCGGCGAATCCTGGGCAACGCTGGAAGATTTTTTTCGCGTCCATTGCAGACGATAGCTTGCGTGACGTACTTCCAGATCAAAGCAACATCGGTGATCCAACATGGTCGCCCGATGGCGAGAGGCTAGCTTTCGGGTCGCTTGCGGTCGATGCCAGTGCTCCGCCGTCCGCGATTCGGATCCTCAACCTGCGCGATGGACAAGTTTCTGTCGTTCCCGGTTCCGAAGGCATGTTCAGTCCTCGGTGGTCCCCCGATGGGCGCTACCTGGTCGGTATCTCAGGAGATTCCCAAAAACTCTTGCTTTTTGATTTTGAGAAACAGAAGTGGAGCGCGCTCGCGAACCAGACGATTGGATATCCGACCTGGGCCAAGGACAGCAAGTCGGTTTATTTCGATGACACTTCCCTTAGCGCCGATCCCGCGTTCTACCAGGTCAATCTTTCCGATCATGCTACGCACCGGGTCATGAGCTTAAGAAACGTTCGCCAATATCTGAGCGAATGGCCATTCGGCTCCTGGACGGGACTTGCCAATGATGGCTCGCCGCTGGTGCAACGCGACATCAGCACACAAGAAATCTATGCACTCCACGTGAAGTGGCCGTAACGAACGGCAGGTTATCGCTCCGTACAAGTATATTTCCGGGCATCCATCCGGTTTTGGCCAAGTGGATTTTCTTCCACCGGTGTCTATTGTTGTGTCGCGTGCAGCCATGGATGCGTTCGGAATACGTGCGCGAGCGCAGATACATTGCTCGCTTTCGAGATTAAGTAGCAACTTCCGGGTTTACGTAGACCAGATGTGGCAAATGGGAAGTAACTAATTTCACTCTCGGCCGCATCGTATCTGGCACGAGAACCCGGAGAGGTTTCTCTGATCCTGCCGCGTTGAAGGGTAATGGGCGCCTGTTACTCGAGTTCGATGCGCTGATTCCCCACGTTATCCCACGCGCGACCCGACGCAAGAAACTGCTCACCTGACGTTCTCCCGAAGGGGCAAAACTATGACAGGCAAAACTATGAGGAGCTATCACTTTCCTGGTGATGTGCGAGGCCGAAGTGTGTGGGCAGCAGTCGTAGCGCTTGCAACGCTGTTTGCCGCGATAGAGGTAAGTGCGCAGATTGCGTCCAACGTGCGATCGGGTGAGGCTGGCTGGGTTGTCATTCCCGTGGAGCAGTACAAAGAATTGAGAGCAAAGGCTTATCCGACCGAGCCAGAACCGGAGCCGCCACCCGCGCAGGCGACTCTTACCCGCGCCGACTATGACCTGCACGTGAACGGAGAACTGGCGCGAGGACGAGTCACACTCGCCGTCGATGTATTGAAAGACGGGTGGGTGCGCGTGCCAATCCCCTTAGGCGTGCTGGTGCGCGAAGCTCGAGTCGACGGGAAGCTGGTCTCGCTCACGCCCATGCCAACTGCAAAAGGAGTGAATCAGCTGACCGCAGTGCTGGCGCATCCGGGACGGACAGTGCTGATGCTGGACGTAGCTTTGCCGGTCGCGACGGCTCCGGGGGAAGAAAGCCTCTACCTTCCCGCCACTGAAACCGGCATCACGCGAGCGATGCTGCAATTGCCGCGACAAGGAGTGGACCTGAGGATTTCGGGTGGCTTGGTGACCGAGAAGTCCGAAGCGGATGCGCTGAGTAAGTGGGTTGCGTATGGCCGAGGAAACGAGCCGCTTACTTTCACGTGGCGGCGAAAGACGGAAGACCATCGCGGTGATCAGCCGCTGCGGATGCGCGGAAGTCTTACCGAACTGGTGAGTCTGGGCGAGGACTCGACGTCGGTGCAGGCCGAAGTGAGCGTGGATGTATCACAGGGCGCCGCGAAAGAAGTTCAAGTCGAACTCAGCGATCAGGACTTCACCGTCAACCAGGTCATGGGTGCGATGGTTGCGGATTGGGAAACATCGAAAGGAATTCTCTCGGTGAAGTTCCTCGAACCCATCGAGCAGAATGCACGGCTTGTCCTGAATGGCGAGTTGAAGACGCCGAAAGAAGGAAACATCAAAATTCCGATTCTGCGGATTGCAGGCGTCGAACGCGACACGAGTGGAATCGCGGTTGAGGTGTTAGGCGCTGGAGAGATCAAGGGCACAAAAGCGGAAGGACTCGAAGCCGCCGATGGGAGTGATCTAGGTGAGATGGTCGCGAGCCGGCAATCTCCATCGCTGGCCGCGTTTCGCGTGAGGTCCGTTGGAAATACAACGCGTTCGCTTTCTGTTGACATCGTGCGCTATGCGCAGCAGGCCGTGCTGCTGGCAAACGTGGAAGAAGCGCGCTACGAAATTTTGCTCAGCAACCAGGGCAAGACGCTGGTGCGCGCTCGTTATGCGGTGCGAAACAATCAAAGAAACTTCATCAAAGTTGGACTGCCGAGCGGAGCATCCGTTTGGAGTGCGTCGCTGGCCGGAAAACCAGTACGTCCGGGACAAGCCCCGGACGGAAGTTTTCTGCTGCCGCTTGAAAAAGCACGCGGCGGGGAGGATGCGACTCCCTTCGAAGTTCAATTGCTCTACCTGATCCGCGGCAGTGCATGGGATGACAAAGGGCGATTGAAGTTGCCACTGCCATCGCTGGACTTGCCAGTTTCGCGAACCGGTTTGCTGGCGTACTATCCGCCGCTTTTCAAGATCAGTGCGGAACCCGGCTCGTTCCGAACCTCCGAATATGAGCCGCCAAGTTCGATGGCGTTCAATCATGAACCTCCGCCAATGCCGCCTCCGCCGCCTCCCATGTCCTTGCCCGCCCAAGGGCAGCTTGGCGCTGTTGACGAAGAGAAGACGCGGCAACTCGTGGACAGTTTCAAGTTGAAGTCGGAAGCCGGGCGCGTGATCGGCATCCTTCCGGTTGATATTGCATTTCCTGAACTTGGGCCGTCGGTCTTCCTGGTATCGGAGTTGACCAGCGAAGGACAGGTTCCATTAGCGGAGTTGAATTATCAGCGCGATAAAAAAGGCGGTGTGCGATGAAAAGCATTTTGATGACTGCTTTGTTGCTGACGTGTGCCATGAGCTTTGCGAAAGAGAAGGATGCTGTGCCTTTGCCTGAGGTCGGCAGCGTTTCGTTGTCACTCGACGAGTACAACCGCCTGATTGAACTGGCCAGCAAACCGCCCAAGAAGCTCGACCTGCCGCCACTGAGTTACTCGCTGAAGTGCGCCGATCTCCGGATCCGCGTCGAAGACGACGATGTGCGCGGCACGTTGCGATTGGAGGGAGAAGTTTTCAAGAAAGGGATGGTGAAGGTTCCACTGACTTCCGGCATGACCGTGCTTGAAGCGAAACAGCAAGGCCAGGTCCTTCCGCTCCAACAGGAGCGTGGAACGGAAATGGCTGTGCTCAGTGGGCCTGGCGAATTTTCGATCGAATTAGAAGTCGCTTTGCCTGTTGCGATTGAAGCTGGCCGTGCGTCGTTCACTCTGCCAACTCCTGCAGCGGGAAGTGTGCGCCTTGCGCTCAGCATTCCGGGAGAACACACGAACGTGAAGATGAATCCGGGGCTGATTACGGAACGCAGCTCGGATAAGGGACGCACAGCGATCGAAGCCGTACTCGAACCTGGACGCAATGCGTCGGTGTACTGGACAACGAGAGAGGTTGTCACGCAGGCCGTTCCGAAGGAAGCGCGATTTGTCGCCAGCGCAAAGACGATGGTGTCGGTCAGTGAGGCTGAATTGCGAAGCGCAAGTCTCGTCGAAGTCAACGTGATCCAAGGCGAACCTGAGCAGTTCGAATTGACGATCCCTTCTGGATTCGAAGTAACCGGCGTGACTGGACCAACGCTCGATGCGAGCGAAGTCCAATCTGGAGTGCTCACTCTGCGCGTGAACGCGCCAGCACAACGCAACCACCAATTCCTGGTCTCCATGGAAAAGGCGCTGAGTTCAACGTCAACCGATGCTCCTTTTCTGTCGATCAAAAACGCACAGCGCGAGACCGGCGAAGTTTTGGTGGAGGGCGCGGGAACGCTGGAACTGACTGCAAAAGAAGGCGGCGGGTTGAAGCGGATGGATGTGAAAGAAGCGAACCCGTACTTGAGGTCGCTCGGTCATTATCCTCCGCAGGCGGCGTTTCGCTATCACCGGCAACCAAGCGAGATGCCGACACTCGCACTCGAGTGGGTGCGATTTCCAGATGCGGGTGTTCTGGCTGCGGTGGCTGAAAATGCAGAGATCACGACTCTCGTAACGACAGAGGGAAAAACACTGACCGAAGTCAAACTCACTGTCAAAAATCAGGCGCAACCGTTTTTGAAAGTGGGATTACCGGCTGGCGCAACAATTCTTTCCGCCGATGTCGAAGGCGAAAAGGTGAAACCCGTGCAAGGTCCCGATGGAAACCGCGTGCCACTGTTACGCGCAGGATTTCGTCCGACGGGCTCGTACACGGTTTCCTATGTGTTCATGCATTCGGGAGCGCCATTCGCGAAGAAGGGTGGATCGGAGCTCGTGCTGCCGAACATGGATGTGCCGATCAGCGTGATGCACTGGGAAGTTTTTCTACCCGAACGCTACAAGGTGAAAGACTTCGGTGGCGATGTGACGCCGGAGGAGTTGATGCAGGCGCGACAATTCGACGAATTGGCCCAGTTCAGCGCACTTGGCAAAGTCAGTGGAGGAGTTGATGGCGGCTCGGGTGCGGGTGTGGGCCCGGGACACGCCGGAGGGATCGCTGGCGGCATTTACGGACGCACCATCGGAGGTCCGATTTCGAAAGATTTCATCATGCCGCCGTTAATGCCGGGACAAATAGGTGGGTTCCTGGTGGATCCGACGGGCGCTCCGTTACCGAATGCGACTGTGAAGGTGAAGTCGCTTGATACGGGCGAGGAACGGATTGCTGTCACCGATCCGCAAGGATTCTGGATGGCTTCCGGCTTTCGCTCGGGTCGAGTGGAAGTGCGCGCCGACGCGACGGGGTTCAACTCAATGACCAATACGTTCAACTATGACGCGAACCGCCCACCGCGGCACGACATGAGGTTGGAGCTCGGAGCTGCAACGGAGACCGTGGAAGTCACAGGCGAGGCTTCACAAATCGAATTGCGGAACGGGCGTGACATCAAGAAGCAGGCGGCAACGGCTCCTGCGTCAGCGAACGTTACGAACTTGCAGCGTCGCGTGGCAGGCGTCTTGCCAGTTGCAGTCGATGTTCCCAAGGCCGGCGTTTCTTTCCGCTTCATGCGGGCCTTGGTGCTGGATGAGGAGACACGAGTCACGTTCAATTACAAAACGAGGTGACGCGAAAACTGGAAGGTACTGGGAAGAGCCTAACGCCCAGCGGCTTGGCTTCGGCCCCCCGCGGCGTCCTTGGGCGGCACCCAGTACACTTCCTCCTTCGTGAAGTCCTTCTGAAATCCGATACGGTGCAGGATGGCCTTGCTGTGTTCGATCATCTGTGGGTGTCCGCAGAGATAGGCGAGTGAGTTCCGCGAATTCAGACCCCAGCGATCGGCGTACTTGCGCAGCAGGTCATCGACACGTCCGGTCTCGCCTGTCCACTTTTCGTCCTCCCAAGGTCGGCTGATGGTCGCGACATACTCAAGCCACGGCACCTGCTCGGCGATGCGCGCCAGTTCTTCGCGATATCCGAACTCCCACGAGCGGCTCGCACCATTGAGCAGGAAAAGCTTGTGGCCGCTAGGGAACGCACCTTCTTGCCAGGCTTTCGAGCAGGCGCGTATGTAACTTACAAACGGCGCGACTCCAGTCACAGTTGAAACCAGCAGATGATTCGTGCGGCCAGGCTTCGAGGTCTCAAGTGTGAATCGGCCTTTTGGAACTCTCCGCATCAGGAGTTGATCGCCGACCTGCAGATCGTAGAGCTGAGGAGTGAGTTCTCCGTGGGGCACAAGTTCGACGAAGAATTCGATTTCACGCTCGTGTGGTGCTGATGCGATCGAATAAGCCCGCTCCCAACGTCGGTCGGGGCCTTCGAGTCCGAGCGTTGCGTATTGTCCTGGCGCAAATTCGAAAGCGCCGCCTGCGTCGATGCGGATCGCCCATAAGTCCGGAGCGATATCGACACGTTGGGTGACACGAGCGCGGAAATGCTTCTCGTCAGCTTGCACCTTGGCACCCCAGGGAAGGATTTAGTTACAGTGTACGCGCATTCCATGCAACGGATTAGCCAAACCTGGTGCATGCAAGAAAGCAGACATCGACTGTGGAGCAAGTGGATTCAGAATGTTGCAGCTGCAGAGAATTAGTTCTCCTCGTGACGAGGAACATCGGCGGTAGGGCGCTCGAAAAATTTGCACGTACACGTGTGTGCACGTCAGTTTTCTGTACAAAAGAAAACGGCCGGGACCAGCGGCCCTTCGAATCGCTCCGCTTAAATTTCGGCTACGGATCGCTAGCCGGAAAGGGCAATTGCGTCCCCGCCGTTACCTCGAACCGTGTCGGCTTCAAGGTAACGGATGCATCGGGATTGTAATAGTCATAAAGGACTGAGGGCGCTGTCTCTGCTCTCATGGCAAATCTCGGCCGGAACTCAAACGTAAAGTCTGATCCGCCGGCGATTGGCCACATGTAAAAGATTACCCGGTCCGGCTGCACTTCATATCGGGAAACTGTGTTTTCTGACGCAAGCGCACGTTCCAGGCTTTCTCGATCCACATCTGCCCCCGGGGGCAAGCCGACTTCGCCGAGCATCATTCCGTACCCGCGATGGCCCACTCTTTCGGCATGAATCCGCGCATGAATCTTGTCATCGGTGGTTGCTGACGGCTTCGAGTACGTGACATTGAAACTGAGCGTGCTGGTTGAATTGGTTTCAGCGTTCACGATCGAAGCATCCTGCCAGGGCACGTACGCCTCAAGCACGAACTGGGCATCGAAGAGAGATCCACCAGAGGAATCCAATTCAATGCGATTTTCTCCCGCAGCGATTAGGCCCGTCACATCCAGTTCGATCGGAGGTACGACTGTACGTCCGGGAGGCCACAGGAGACTCTTTGCTTCTTTCCCATTGACCCGTATTTTCAACTCACCAGCTTGGTCTTGCGCAGGTGAGGCAATGCTCAGCATTGTCTTCAGTACTTGAACCGTGGTTTGCCCGCTGTACCACATCCCCTCGCGGTCCGTGTCTCTCAGAAGAGAGATCAGTCCTTGTCGCTGGAGTTTCTTGGTATCATCCCCGGAAATCGCTGCCAGTGCTCGCATTACCATAGCCGTGGACTCCAGCCGTCCTGTCTTTCCCCAGCCATAGAAGGGCGTGTTGCGTTCAAGGCTCCAGTACGCGCCTTGTCCCTCGAAGTGAATGTTTTTCTGTAACCAATTCGACAGCTGATTTGCTGTTTGGATATCTCCCGCTGCTTTCGCTGCTAGTCCATAGCTGGCGACGACGTAGGGTTCGTCGAGCAAATCGCGGTGTGCTGCCAGAAAGTGTAATGACTTCTCGAGCGCCGCTTTACGTGCTTTCGTGCGCTCCGTGTCAGCGTCCGAGAGCTGCGTTAGAGTTTGGGCGACATATGCGGTGGCAAGCAGCGCATCTTTGTCGTCTCTGTCCCACCGTAAGTGCCAACTCCCATCGTCGCGTTGCTGTTGGATCAGCCAAACCTCTGCATGCTCCGCCACGGCAGGATCTACCTCAATCAAATTGGAGGCCCGGGATAGAAAATCCAATGCATAGGCGGTTAAGGAGATATCCGCTTCATCCCGGGTGCCCCAGTACGAAAATCCTCCGGTCGTTCGTTGGTATGCAAGCAGTCGTTCATAGCCCGCCACAACATAACGCTGAGCTTTTCGTGCAACCGGCGGCTTGTCCTTTTCATTTGCATAGATTTCGGAGAGCAGAACACTCGGATACGTGGAGGAAATCGTCTGTTCACCGCATCCGTGAGGACGCTCGAGGCCTGCCTCGAGATTCTCCACGACGTGTGCAAGCAGATTCGGATAAATTTTCGCGTGAGCTCGTACAGAACCCGGGATCGCATTCTCAGGCACTTGAAGCGTGAGCAGGCCTGTCTTGTCGATTACGCTGCTTGCCGTCTGCGTATCGGGGCGCCCGAACGGATGCACAGCAATTGTCTTCTGCACTGCGTCGCTCACACTTTGATTGGCAACGCTGACCTGTTGCTTACCTGCGCTCACCGAAGCGGATGTTCGGTAATGGAATAGTGCCCGAGAGGCGTCCCCGGCTTCAACGTGAACCGGGACTTCCGGCGGACTTGTGAGTGTGAACCAATTCTCCGGTTTCATCACAGCCTTCAACGTCTGCGCGCGATCCAGGTAGTTCCGCAACACGACTGGATATTCAATCTCATCTCCCTCGGTCAGAACGCGCGGAGGGTCGTGTTCAAGAAAGAATGGCTGAAATGCTCTCAGGTCTTTCTCCACGTGCCCCAGTTCACCATTCTTGGTAGATGCGACCGCCGTGAGACGCCAGGTGGTGATGTTGTCGGCGAACTTGAAATTCAATCGAGCATGACCACGCTGGTCAGTGATGAGCGCGGGCTCCCACAGCATGGTCTCGGGGAAATCCTGGCGCAGCCGAGGCGTGCTCATCAGCGCGGGATTCGCGCTCGCGATTCCAGGCGCAAGTTTCACAAGACAGGAGAAATTTCTGGCAGCTACAACCGACGAATTCATCGTTTCCAGTTGGACAGGTGCAGCCTCCACATTTACAGTTTCGGTCCTTCCGCCCACCGATAACTCAAAATGGACCTCGGTCAAATTGCTGGCTTGAACGGGCACGGATCCGAGCCGCGCCGTGCGAAACCCTTGGGCGGAGGCTTGTAGTTGGTAAGTGCCAGGGGGCAGATTTCTCAACTGGAAATTGCCCAGAACGTCGGTCTTTGTGGAAAATTTCTCGGCTGTAAGCTCGCGCACAGCATCTACTGAGGCATTCGAAATAACCGCTCCCATTTCGTCGGCAACGACACCCAGGATTGCGCCCATGCTCTCATTGAGACTGATTGCAGCAGCGTTGGGCCTCGGGCGGCTATCCTGCGCACCTTGATCAGCCACCAAAATTGAATACGACGCGACTTGAGCATCATCAGCTGTTCCTTGCTGCAAATCGCGCCCTGGGCTGAAAACCGCGACTTGCTTCCGGACCAAGATTACGGGTTCACTGGTCCGGGATCCGGAGGAAGCCTCACGCTGCTGAATTCGTATGCGATCGCCGTATTCCCTCTGCTTTCGAATGAGGACGTAGAAAGGGCTGCCCCATGGATCCCGTAACTGATCGAAGTCAACTCCTTGATTGCTTAACATCTCCCGGAATGCTGTTTCGTCCGCGGGATACTTGCCGGTACGCGAGACATAAAGACTGAGAATTTGCTCTATCTTTTCTCGTGACTGGGCGAAGTAGTTCACGCTTCCGGTCCACACGACAGTTTCGAGAGGCTTGCCCTTCTCATTTACCTCGCCGACGCTGAGCACTCGAGATATGAAACTTGAGCCGGACACCTCGAACTGCGTTACATAGGGTTTTCCCCAAGGATCACGCAGCGCTTCGAAATCCACGCCGTATTTACTCAGTTCGACATCGAGCGTGTTTCTGTCGCGAATGAATCTCCCTTCCTTTTCGAATAATGAGTCGCTCGCTCGTTGAATCGATTCCCCGTAGTACGTGAAATATTCTTCCCGTATGTCTCGAGCCCTGAAGTCGTCCGCTGTATCGAATGTCTTGTCTGGGCCCGCCGATTCCAACGAAACAACGAAATTGCTCGCCCGGGTATTCGCAAGGTAGCGATAGGGTGTTCCCCATGGATCGCGCAATGAGTTGAGGTCCAACCCATTTTGGAGTGCTGCCTCCAGCACTTGCTTCATTGAGAGCGGCAGCTTGCCTTCCTCGTTGCGACTGTCGAGAAAAGTCACGATCGGCTTGACTTGCTTGTCGAAAAATTTGCTGAATGCCTGCGAACCGCTGGTCCTCGAGTCGTCGCTCTCGATCTCGGGCGAAGCCCCATACGTATTTTGGAGAAGATATTCTGCGACGAGATCGAGGTCTTGTGGAATGGGCTCGGTCAAGTCCAGCTGGTCCAAATCATCGCGTGTGACACCTGAGAATTCGGCGTCGAAGATTGTGGACCACAGGGACCAGCGCCACGAACCCCACGCGCTCCCGAATTCTTCGTCAGTGCGCGTGCGCTCTTCGACCGCTTGGTCCACTACTTTTATACCGAGCGCGCTTTCTGACCCGGTGTGATCCGGAAGATGCACGGAAATCCGAGCCACACCTTCCTCACCTGGACGGTATTCATCTTTGTCGAGCTTTAAATCGATGCCGAGCTGGCGCTTCTTTGGATAAAGAACAGTGCGTGAGCCCATGAGCCAGCGATAATCGTCAGAATCCCTGTCGAGTGAGTAAGCAAAAACCGTGACTTCATCAGTGAAACGCGGGTCGTAGGGAAATGAAACTGAGAATTGACCTTTGCCCAGGGAAACATTTTGGCTCACCAGTACTGATCCGTCGCGCACAGCTTGCACGACAACATGCGTCACCGGCTGGACGGAACGCAGAGTCACGTCGATCGGATCGCCCGCTTTATAAATCGTTCGAGTGCCAGAGATTTGGATGAAATTCTGATCATAAGAATAGATTGTCTCCTGAGCGGTGCCTTTTTTCCCTTGTGCATCGCGTGCTTCGGCTAGCAGCGTATCGTGTTCGTCATCTATGTCGAGTTTCAGACCACTAGCTTTGCCGAGCCCGTACTTGTTGGTCTCAATGGTGGGGAGTTGCTGCTTGACAGCGGAATGATTGTTTTCATTGACCAGGCTAAGCTTTACCTTGCAGCGCGCGGGGGTTCCATCCGCATAAAAAGTAGAAACATAGTACGACTGTGGTAATGGCGCGGCAGTGCCCTGTGCTGATACCAGATACACATGGATTGGATCGCGAGTGATGCGTAGTGTTGTCCGGCGCTGCTCGGTACGGCCCGTTGTGAGATCGGTAACATAGGCGGCGATTCTTATGTCTCGATATCGCCCACGGTCTTCCAGGTCTTTGTGTTTTTCAGCAAGATCGAAACGAGCGGTGAAGATCCCATCGCGATTCAATTCGCCAGCATAGACCTGTCCTTCGTCCGCCTCCCACTTCTGCTTGCGAAAGTTCCAATTCCTTTCTTTTTCCTCTACGATTCGAACTTTTCCGCGCTTCACCGGTTGTCCGAATAAGTATTCGGCCGAGACTGTGACTTCCGCATTCTGGGTTGGGAGATAGTAGGGTTGGTCCCCTTTTGCGGTAACGCGGAAGTTGGGCAAGTCATAACGATAAACACGCACCGATTTCACGCTTTGCCTTCCGCGTTCACTGTCCTCTTCGCGTTGTGCCGAGACTGTGAGTTGATAGCTGCCCTGGCGAGCGTTTGTTGGAATCACCCAATCAAATGGTGCCACCCCGAATTCGTTGGTGGTGACGCTCTGTCGAGAAACAAGCGTCTCTTCCTCATCTCTGATGCGAACGTCAAGGATTGCTTTCTCGACGGCTTTGCGGCCGGAGTCAAAATAAAGAGCGCGCGCGTGCAAGGTCTGGCCCGGCTGGTAGATATCTTTGTCGCTGTCCACCAGGAGATAACTGGCGGCGGCGAACTCAATGTCCTGTTCGAGAGAACGCTCGACCACTCCAACTCTTGCCCCCACATGCAGTTCGCCATCCTGGACAGCCAGATTGTTGGGGATCGTAAACTCGAGAGTGGCATTGCCGCTGGAGTCTGTGCGCGCCTTCGAAGTCAGGTGTTCCGTTTCGCGCATGCCCTCCCATGTGATCTCGGCATTTACAGGTATTCTGCGAAGAGGCTTCCTGTCGCCGCTCTGAACGTGCACGCGCACCTGATATGGACGTCCGCTCGCCGTGACACGTGCTGCTGCCGCAGTGAGAACGAAAGGATCCGTGGCCGCAGAGCGCAACGCCTCGATGCCCGTGGCAAGAATGTCCCCACTCTCCGCACGCAACTCATACTTCAAACGCATCCAATGAAGGTCTTTCAAGTCTTCGACGGGAAGACCATGAAAAGGACGAGGCAGGACAGCAATGATGTGTTTTTGTCCCGCGTGGAGAACAACGTTGTTCCTGACTTGCGCCCAAGCGACATCCTCAGGATCAACGAGAGTGACCTGCATAGTTGCTGGCATCTGCCTATTTTGTTGTGGCAGCGGAATTGTAAGTGCGAGGCGTTGCTCACTTACTTCGATACATGTGGCCGGAGCCCGCGTTTTTGGCGATGCTGTAACTGCTTCGTGCTGAGCATGGAGGCTCTCAATGAAACAAGTGAGAGATAGTAGTAAGAAAGCGCAAAGACGAAGCCGGCCCATCTAAGAACCTCGAGTGAGGCGATGGTAGCACTAAATGTGCAGAAGTAAACGGCAGGGGCCTGCGCCACCTGAATCAGTTTTCGAGGATGCTGGTCGAAACGCGCTAAGTTTCGATTCCCACGTAACAGACGCGGCCGATGATGTAGTCGGACGGCTTCTTGTCGGGTTCAATCGTCAGCACCTCAACCGGGTAAGCCTGGTTGTGTGGACGCAGGATCAGATAGTTGTCGGCGTGCTCGACGTACTTGACGGTCAGAGTTTCGTTCTTGCGAACCGCGTACATGTTGTTCTCGCCCTTGCGGTAAGAATGCAGGGCGTTGTAATGGCGATCGAGGAGGATGGTCGCGCCCGGCAACATGCGCGGATACATGCTCATGCCTTCGCGGGCGTCGACGCGGATGATGACGAAGCGTTCCCAGGTGTCGCGGTCGCCTTCCATATCGGCGCGCATGCGGCGCAGAAAGCTTTTCTTAAATTTCAGGATTTCGCGGACATGCATTTTCATGACGAGCGGCTGGGCGGCGGCCACGTCATCATCGACCAGCATGACGCTGTCGAATTCGTCATCGCTGGGAGCGGGGATGCTGGCCCGCTTGTTGACCTCGACGGGATCGAGCAGATCGAGCACGGAGAGATGCTGGACGGCGAGCACTTTGTCCATGCCCTCGAGGCTCAAGCCGCGCTTGCGGTTGAGGAAGTTCGAGATGTGCGCCTGCTTGAACCCTGTCTGCTCCGCCAGTCGTAGCCCGGTGAGGTCTCCGTCCTCGATCCGGTCCCACAGGGTTTTGCGCAGATTTTCCTGCAAAGTGCGGAATTTCATGCCGGAAGTATAGCACCGGCTTATAGCCTCGTGATATTAACCATCCAAGTACAACACCTCAAAGGAAATAAATTTCTTGACTCGGGAAGTACAAGAAAGCTATACATGGGAAGATTTTTATAACTCATACTGTAGTTAGTAGAAAGTGTGTTTTCATATGTCCGAACCTGAAATTCTGGCAACCAGCTTTGTTGAATTGCGTCGCAAGGTGCAATCGGCGGAGCTACTCTCTGCTTCCACGGAAAGCCTGTTGCGATCGTGTCACTTCACGGGCCGATTGAGCGTGGTCGTGCAAAACGGACGCGTGCTCAAGTCGGGCTATGAAGAGGGATATTTCCGGCATCACGAATAGCCGGGACGCGCAGGATGCACTCATAACTAAATAATCAAGCAGGTCATCGTAAGAGAAACGAGCCCTGTACCGGTAGCTCCGGTGCGGGGCTTTTTTGTTTTGGTAGTCAGGAGTCCGTAGTCCGCAAGAAGAAACTCCGAATTCGGAGCGCCAATCTGGGGATGCAAAGTCAATCAAAGGCTTGCTGACTGCAACTCGCTACTGGCGACTGACTACTGGCTACTGACTACGGAGTTCTTCATATAGGAGATGGCAATCATGGAACTGATCGAAGCTGAAATCGGAAGTGACGAGATCGAAGAAGTGGAGCTGAAGTATTGCGAGCGGTGTGGTGGGTTGTGGTTGCGATTGAAAGGTGACGTCGAGATCTACTGTGCGCCTTGCATCCCGAAAATGGACGAACTTCCCGGGGGCAGGCATCCACAGCGCATGGAGTCGCGATGGCCGGCAGGGCGTGGTTTGAAGCTCCAAAGTGCGATTGACACGATTGTGGAGCTTTGCATTCGTGGAGGCCGAGCATGAGCACAATGACGCTTCCGGTGGTGATGGCGGTGGCGGATGAAGAGGAACTGGAAGTCTCGGCGATCACAGAGGCAAATTTGCCGGTCGAGGATAAATGGGCTTCGACAGACACTAGCGATCCGGAGTTGTCGTTCTATCGAGACAGGACCATGGCGATACTAAAGCGTTATGCGCGGATGTCGATTGAGGTCGGGCGCCTGCCTTCGGTCCTGGGACGCGAACTGTTTCGCGGACACGTGACGGGCTACCAGGTGGCGACGTTCGAAGACGTAGTGATCTTCGTGCATGACGTGGAACGCTGCGTCGCGCAGCTCGACGCGTTCTCGCGGCAGGTGGTCGGTAAGTGCATTCTTCTCGATTACAGTCAGCAGGAGGTGGCGCGAATGATGCATGTCGGCCTGCGGACGATCCAACGAGAACTGCCGGATGCTCTCGATCAATTGACGCTACTCTTTCTGCGGGGCGGAATCATGAAAGAGAAAAGCCATCGGGCGAAAGCGAGCAAAAAATCTTGTCAAGGGGGTGAAAACGACGATTCGTTTGTAAGTGACTGTGTCGACTGGAAAAATAATTTCTGAAAAGTTGGCGGGTTCACCCCTTTCAACCTGCTATTCTGAAATTAAGAGTGAGAAAAAAGAAAATAACTGAGAGTTGCTGAGCGAATCGGCAATGAGGTGGGTTCGGGAGGCGCGATGCATATCGCGCCTTTTCCATTTTGCAGATAGATATTTTGACGGGAGATCAGTTTGGCGACGAAGAAGCGGTTACGGAAACGGTCAACGGTGCAGGTGAGCGTGTCGAGGAAACCGGTGGATGCGGAGCTGGTCCGCCAGAAGATCCGAAGCATGGTGGCGAACCATGCCTATGATATGACACGGGCCATGATCAGCGAAGCGGTGGATGGTGGAAGCATCGCGGCGATGAAGTTTCTGCTCGAGTTGGCGGGGATCTTCCCGGCGAACCCGGAGATGGAAGAGACGAGTTCCGGAGAGTCGCTGGCGAAAACGCTTCTCGAACGATTGGGACTGCCTGAGAAGCCGTTCGACGAACCACAGCCGGTGTAGAGTTAGAATCAGAAGATTAGTCGTTGGTCGCCGGTCGTTGGCCGTTTGCGAATTATTGTTTGGATCATGGGTGCGCGCGAGATCCCCTTCGGCTTCGCTCAGGGCAGGGCCTCGCGGCGCTGGTGAAAGCGCGCGGCTTCGGGATGACGCCAGATTTCTCAGGGATGAGCGCAGATTTGTGCCGAGCTGGCGCTCGGCTGGGCAGACGAGGCGTCCGCCCCTACGTGAGCTTGACTTGCTGAGCAACGAAGATGCAAGCAGAGAGGTCTAATCGCGGATGGATATGACGTGGGTGACCGGCCGCATTGCGGTCGGGGGCGGAATCTGGAGTGCGGACAACATGGCGAAGGTGGCGGGGGCGGGAGTCACGCACATCCTCGACATGCAGATCGAGTTCGACGACACTCCGCTGGCCACGATCCACGGTATTGAGGTGCTGTGGAATCCGATTGACGATGATTTCGAGCCAAAGCCTCCACAGGTATTCGAGAAGGGGATCGAGTTTGCTCGTGCGGCGCTGGATCAGCCGGGAACAAAGCTGTACATCCACTGCGCGGCTGGAGTGCATCGGGCACCGATGATGGCGGCTGCGGTGCTGTGCGCATTGAGTTGGAAATTGCAGGATGCGATCCGGCTCATCGAGACGAAACGTCCGGTGGTGGATTTTGCAGACGTGTACGTGAAGAGCATTGAGAATTATCTGCAGCATGCGAACGTTGGCCGGGTGGCAGCGAGGCCGCGGTGGGTGGAGTCGTAGGGTCTGTCGTCTGCTTTCCGTCGTCCGTCGTTGGTCGCCCGCTAGAGCGGTCGTGGGTCGTCGGCGGAATGTAGGAGTCGCGTGGTAGACCCTTAACCGCAAAGGTCGCGAAGGATCGCAAAGTTCGCGAAGAAAGCGGTCGTCGGCTTTCCGTCGTCCGCGACTGACGATGTGATGCGCGCGAGATCCCCTTCGGCTTCGCTCAGGGCAGGCTCTCGCCGCGTTGGAAAAAAGCACGCGGCATCGGGATGGCGCCGGGTTCGGTCCGTACGTGAGCAGGCGAGTGAAGGTTCAAAAAGATCGGGTTTGAGGGTTGGGGCAGTAAAGGAAGGCATTCATGGAGGGAGTCATGGTGGACGTACGCCGCCCGGCAAGGCGGCTTTTTTATTTGCTGCTGTCGGTGATTGCTGCGGTGGGGATTTCGCGGATGAGCATCCCGCTCGAGGCAGCGAACGGGCCGGCGATGACTACGGTCGCGGATGTGATCTACGGCGCGGATGGAGCGACAGCATCTGGGACGCTGCTGATCTCGTGGCCCTCGTTCACGACTTCCGACAACAAGCCAGTAGCGGCAGGCACGAAGAGCGTAAAGCTGGGCGCGGGCGGGGCGTTTACTGTAGACCTGGCTCCGAATGAAGGAGCCACGCCAGCAGGAACGCTCTACACGATTGTCT
>Ga0310810_10000795_pt1 | contig 31982 bp, 27 predicted proteins | sample NCmetagenome_FD_207641 | JGI IMG/M metagenome (GOLD analysis project Ga0310810, IMG submission 207641) | Soil microbial communities from experimental microcosm in Duke University, North Carolina, United States - NC | ecosystem: Engineered > Artificial ecosystem > Soil microcosm > Unclassified ... | reverse complement strand
GCTGCTGCGCGTACCACAGGCCGTCGCCCAGAATCAGGCGTCCTTCCGCGTCGGTATTGATCACTTCCACGGTTTTGCCGCTCGCGCCCGTCAGCACGTCGCCAGGCTTGATCGCCCGCCCGCCCGGCATGTTCTCCGTCGTCGGGACGACGGCAACGACGCGGATGGGCGCACGGAGGAGAGCAATCGCGCGCATCGCACAGATGACCGCGGCACCCCCTGCCATGTCGTCTTTCATCCGTTCCATGCCGTCGGCGGGTTTGATCGAGATGCCGCCCGTGTCGAAGGTGATGCCCTTTCCCACGAGCCCGAGCACCGGCGCGGCCGGCGCGCCGGGCGGCTCGTGACGCAGCACGATCAGCCGCGGCGGCTCGGCGCTGCCGCGAGCCACGCCGAGGAGCAGCCCCATTTTCAGGCCCGCGATCGCGTGCTCGTCGAGGATCTCCACGCCAAGCCCGGCGGCGCGCGCGATCTGCGCCGCGCGATCCGCGAACACGCGCGGCGTGAGCACGTTCGAAGGCTCGTCGCAGAGGCGCTTGGCGATGTTGACCGATTCGCCCATCACCGTGCCGCGCTCGACGGCGGCGACCAGCGCGCTCGAATGCGGCGCCGGCACCACGACGACAATCTCTGTCGGCGGGGCGCCACCGCGGTCGCCCGTCTTGTACAACCCGGCTTCGTAGGCGCCGGTCATGAGCCCTTCCGCCGCGGCCTGTGCGGCCTGCGCGTCGGTAATCCCCGACACCTCCTCCGCGTGCCGCACGAGGAACGCAATGCGGGTCAGCCTGCGCTGGCGCGCTGCGAGCGCTGCGGTCGCGGCGATGCGACGGAGGCGCTCGAGGTCGAACGACGCGGGCTTGCCCGCGCCGACGATTGCGATGCGGCGCGCCTTCCAGTCGCGCACGAGCGGGGTGACAAACAATTCGTACGGGCGCCCGGCGAGTTCGCCCGATTGCAGCGCCCGTGTGATCTCCCCGCCGGCCGCGACATCGAGTCCGTCAACGGGGGCGCGCGCCTCCCCTTCGAATATCGGAATGACGAACAACTCGGTTTCAATCGCCGGCGGCGCATCGACACTCAGCCGTACTAGAGACGCAGACACAGGAACGGACATGAGGCGAAATTATAGTCTGCTAAGATGGCAGGAGCCCGTCTCCTGGGGAACGCCATGAAGAAGTACTCTCTGCCGCTCGTGATCGCCTTCACACTCTCCGCGGCTGCGGTGGTGTCCGCTGGCGCCGACAAGAATTCCGACAAGGCCAAGAAACCCTCGCTCAAGGTGAAGGCCTCTCCCGCGATTGCGTTCTCTCCCGCCAGGGTCGTCCTGACAGGCGATCTGAGCGGCGGGAACAGCGACAACGAACAGTTGTACTGTGCGGCCATCGAGTGGCAGTGGGGCGACGGCACCAAGTCGGATCAGAAAGCCGACTGCGATCCGTACGTCGCCGGCAAGAGCGAGGTCAAGCGCCACTTCGTCGTCGATCGGGTGTTCGACACGTCGGGCGATTATCACGTGACGCTGACCTTGAAGCAGAAGGACAAGGTCGTGGCGATCGGCAGCACGCTCGTCAAGATCAGACCCGGTCTGCGGGACGGCGGCGGGATTTAGAGGGATCAAGAAAACTCCCAATTCCCAACTCCCAATTAAGTCTCAATGCGCGTTGGGAATTGGGAGTTGGGAATTGGGAGTTGACGTCGCCAGCGTCAGACCTCTATCACCATTGCCGTTCCCATCCCGCCGCCGATGCAGAGCGATGCGGCGCCCCGGCCGCCGCCACGGGCGAGCAGGGTGTGGACCAGCGTGACCAGCACGCGGGCACCGCTCGCGCCGATCGGGTGGCCGAGCGCGATCGCGCCGCCGTGGGCATTGACCTTCGAGGGATCCAGCTTCAACTCACGGACGACCGCGAGCGATTGCGACGCGAACGCCTCGTTCAGCTCGATCGCGTCGAGCGCCTCGAGCGTCACCTGTGCGCGCTCGGCGGCGCGGCGAAGCGCTTCGACCGGGCCCATCCCCATAATCATCGGGTCGATCCCGACGGTGCAGTACGACAGAATCCGCGCAAGCGGCGTTCGGCCGTTCTTCGTCGCCCACGATTCCGTCGACACGACGAGCGCGGCCGCGCCGTCGTTGATCCCCGATGCGTTCCCGGCGGTGACGCTACCCTCCTTCGTGAATGCCGGCTTCAGGACCGCCAGCTTCGCGGCGGTCGTTCCGGGACGCGGATATTCGTCTCTGGTCACCTTCAGCGTCGGGCCTTTGCGCTGAGGGACCTCGACCGGCACGATCTCCGTGTCGAACACGCCTGAATTGACGGCGCGTTCGGCGCGCGCCTGACTTTCCGCCGCGAACGCGTCCTGATCGGTCCGCGAGACGTTGTAGCGTTTCGCCACTTCCTCCGCTGTCATCCCCATATGGCACCGGTTCAGCGCACACGTCAGCCCTTCGCTGAGCATCGAGTCGATGACCTCGCCATTGCCCATCCGGTACCCCCAACGCGCGCCCCTCAGCACGTACGGCGCGTTGCTCATCGACTCGGTTCCCCCCGCGAGCATCAGGTCGATGTAGCCAGCCTTCACGGCTTCCACCGCGTGCACGACGGCCTGCAAGCCGGATCCGCATACGCGATTGACGGTCTCGCCCGGGACTTCCACCGGGACCCCGGCCGTGATCGCGGCCTGGCGCGCGACGTTCATGCCGGCGCCGGCCTGCAGCACGCAGCCCATCACGACGTCGCCGATATCAGCCGCCTTGACGTCCGCGCGCGCGATCGCTTCGCGAATGACGACGGCGCCGAGATCCACCGCGGTCAGGTCCTTGAACACGCCGCCGAACGAGCCAATCGGCGTGCGGCAGGCAGAGAGAATGACGGCATTTTCCATATCAGGTCGAAAGCTCCGGTCTGTGGCTGAATTGTTCGAGCGCTTCCGGGTTGGCCAGCGCTTCCCTGTTCTTCACCTCGCGTCCGTGGACGACGTCGCGCACGGCCAGCTCGACGATCTTGCCGCTCCGGGTCCGCGGAATGTCCGTGACCTGCACGATGCGCGCCGGCACATGACGCGGCGTGGTATTCGCGCGGATGTGCCTTCGGATGCGCTCACGGAACTCATCGTCCAGTGATGCGTCCCCCCGCAGGCGGACGAACAGGACAATGCGCTCGTCGCCGTGCCATTGCTGCCCGATCGCCAGGCTCTCGACGATCTCCGGAAGCTGTTCGACCTGCCGGTAGATCTCGGCGGTGCCGATCCGGACGCCGCCGGGATTGAGGACGGCGTCGGAGCGGCCGTAGATGATCACGCCGTTGTGCGCGGTCAGCTCGACGTAGTCGCCGTGCGTCCAGACGCCCCGGAACCGGTCGAAATACGCGGCGTGATACTTCCGGCCGTCAGGGTCGTTCCAGAATTCGACCGGCATCGAGGGGAACGGCTGCGTGCACACGAGCTCCCCTTTCCGCCCGCGCACCGGCTGTCCGTGCTCGTCGTACACCTGGACGTTCATGCCGAGCGCTCTCGCCTGGATCTCGCCGCGCCAGACCGGCGCCGCGGGATTGCCGCCCACGAAGCAACTGATGATGTCCGTGCCTCCCGAAATGGACGCGAGGTGGATGTCGTGCTTGATGCCGCTGTAGACGAAATCGAACGCGTCGGGTGCCAGCGGCGATCCCGTCGACGTCATGGTTCGGAGCGACGCCAGCGAATGCGTCCGGATCGGGCGCATGCCCGCCTTTGCGACGGCATCGATGAATTTCGCGGATGTGCCGAACAGCGTCATGTGCGTCTGATCCGCCACATCGAACAGGACCGCGCCGTCGCGGTGCATCGGCGATCCGTCGTACAGCACGATGGCCGCAGACGAGGCGAGCACCGACACCAGCCAGTTCCACATCATCCAGCCGCACGTCGTGAAGTAGAACACGCGGTCGTCCCGCTTGACGTCGCAGTGGAGCTGATGCTCCTTGAGGTGCTGGATCAGGGTGCCGCCCGCCCCGTGCACGATGCACTTGGGCACACCGGTCGTGCCGGAGGAATAAAGGATATAAAGCGGGTGGTTGAACGGCAGCGGCTCGCATTCCAGGGGGGCACCCCTGTGCGGCGCGACAAAGGCCTCCCACGACGTCGCTCCCGCGACATCCATGCCGCTGCCGCAGTCTGCGGCATCCGCGTGCGGGATGACGATGACGCGTCGCAGTGACGGGAGTGCCGGGACGATCGCGCGCGTCCGGTCAGTGCACGTGAACGGCCGGCCGCCGTAGTAATAGCCGTTCGCGCACACCAGAAGGCGGGGTTCGATTTGCCCGAACCGGTCGAGCACGCCCTGCACGCCGAAGTCGGGTGAGCACGACGACCAGACCGCCCCCACGGCGGCGGCGCCCAGCGCCGCGATCACCGTTTCGGCGATATTGGGAACGAAGCCCGCGACGCGATCGCCGCGGCCGATGCCGCACGTCCGGAGCGCCCGTGCGAACGCCGCGGTTTCGCGGCGCAGCTCGGCCCAGGACCACGTGTGGAACGTCCCGCGTTCGTCCGTTGCGATGATCGCCGCCGCATCGTCCGTTCGCACGAGCGCGTTTTCCGCGAAGTTGAGTGTCGCGTCCGGAAAGAAGTGCGCGCCCGGCCGCATCTCGAAGGGCCGATCGGCGACGCGCGCGGTCCGCGTGCCGCGAATGCCAAAGAACTCCCAGCTCTCGGACCAGAAGCGTTCCGGGTCGCGCAGGCTCCAGTGGTAGAGATCTTCGTAGCCACCGAGATCCCGGATACCGGCGGCCTCCAGGTGCTCGCGGAATCGCGTCATCGTTGCGGCGGCAATTCGCTGCGGAGAGGGCACCCAGAGCGGCTGGCCGCTCATTGCTCGCCTCGCGCCCGCAGCAGCGCCTCGCGCCAGCGGCGGGCGGACGCGAACGTGGACTCGATCACCGCGCCATCTGATAGTCCATCGCGCAAGTGCTCCAGCGCTCTGATCAGTTCGTCGAGCGCGCCGCGCAGCGCGTCCTCGTTCGTCGCGGCAATGTCCCTCCAGATCCCCGGCGGACTGCTGGCAAGACGAGTGCTGTCCGCCAGTCCCGGGCCGGCCAGTTCGAGCGCCATGTCCCCGCCCGTCTTCCCCACGACGTGCATGAGCGCGCTCGACGCGAACTGCGGGAGATGACTGATGATGGCGAGATAGCGGTCGTGCAGGTCAGGCGTCATGACGTGCGGCGTGCTGCCGAGGCCTCGGACGAACCATTCCAGGCGCTCGAGCTGCGGCGCGTGGTCGGCGCGCGGCGTCAGGATCCAGGAATGGCCGTCGAAGAGATCGGCCCGCGCGTAGCGGCAGCCCGAGTGGACCGCGCCGGCAATCGGGTGGCCACCGATGAAGGGAACGGGCGCCGCTTCCGCCGCAGCGACGATCGCCCGTTTGGTGCTCGCGACGTCGGTCACGAGCGCGTCGGCGCGCAGCACCGGCGGCAGCAGCGGCAGGAACTTGATGCTGGCGAGGACGGGCGCTGCCAGCACCACGAGGTCCGCGTCATTCAAGAGTTCGAGGTGCTCGCCGGCGCGATCGGTCAGCCCGGCTTCCGCCGCGTGCCTCGCGACGGCGCCATGATCGACCGCGACGATCTTGATCTTCGGCCAGCGCCGCCGCGCCGCCAGCGCAATGGATCCGCCGATCAGTCCGAATCCGACGATTCCGATCCGGCGAAACGGGGCGTCCGCATTCGTCATTCGGCAGTCAGTATATTCAGACGCCCCATCCCCTCCGCGCGACGGGCTCGAGGCAGATGCTGCGCCCGATCGCAGGGGCGATGATTCGCAGTTCCGCCATCAGCCGATCGAACTGGGACGGAAACATCGACTGCGCGCCGTCGCTCAGCGCGTGGTCGGGGTCGCAGTGCACCTCGATGAGCAGGCCGTCGGCGCCCGCGGCCACCGCCGCGCGCGCCATCGGAGCGACCTTGTCGCGGATCCCGGTGCCATGGCTCGGATCGACGAACACCGGCAGGTGGCTGAGTTTCTTGACGACCGGAATAGCGGAAATGTCGAGCGTGTTGCGCGTGTAGCTTTCGAAGGTCCGGATCCCGCGCTCGCACAGAATCACGTTCATGTTCCCGCCGGCGAGAATGTACTCGGCCGAGAGCAGCCACTCCTCGATCGTGGCTGAAATGCCGCGCTTCAGCAGGACGGGTTTGCGCGCGCGCCCGAGTTCCCGCAGCAGGGTGAAATTCTGCATGTTGCGCGCGCCGACCTGCAGGATGTCGACGTAGCGCTCTTCCAGCTCGAGCTGGCTGATGTCCATGATCTCCGACACGAGCTTGAGGTTGTGCCGGTCCGCCGCGGCCCGCAGCAGCCGCAACCCTTCTTCCCCGAGGCCCTGAAAGCTATAGGGGCTGCTGCGGGGCTTGAACGCGCCGCCGCGCAGCGCCTTGGCGCCCGCCCGCTTCACGGCCGCCGCGGTCGCCTCGACCTGCTCTTCGCTTTCGGCGCTGCACGGGCCCGCCATCACGATCACCTCGTCGCCGCCTATCCGGAGATCGTCCATCGTGATCACCGTGTCGTGCTGCTTGAACGTGCGGCTCGCCAGCTTGTACGGCTCGGTAATGCGATGGACTTCCTGGACGCCGTCGAGCACTTCGACGAGCCGCGTGTCGAACTGCCGCGTGCCGCCAACCGCGCCGAGCACGGTGCGCAGCGCGCCCGTCGAGCGGTGGACGTCGAATCCCATCTCCACGAGCTTTGCGATGACTTTCTGGACCTGCTCGTCGGAGGCCCGTTCCTGCATGACTACGACCATGGTTGTCCTTCTCTATTCTACTGACGCACGCCTAACGGCCTGCGCTTCGGTCTTCGGCAATGCGCTCCAGGTGGCGAGCCTCGTCGATCACGCGCTCGAACAGCCGCCGCATCGCGGGCTGATCGAGCGGCCCGTTGTTGTACCGCTGCACGTTGTCGAGTACCTGCGCCTCGCGCTCCGGCTGATAGATGGGAATGCCGCGCTCGCGCTTGATCCGCCCGATTTCGAGCGCGCACGCCGCCCGCGCATTGAGCAGCCGGACGAGCGTTTCGTCCAGCAGGTCGATGCGATCCCGCAGTTCCTCGATGGTGTGACTCACGCTCGACCTTCCTTCAGCCACCGTACGAACCTCCCGGCCTGCGACGCGACGTCCGCCGCGGCGCCGTGTTCAGCGATCACATTTACCAGCGCGCTGCCGACGACGGCGGCGTCGGCCCAGCGGCAGACTTGCGCGACGTGCTCGGGACGGGAAATCCCGAATCCGACCGCCAACGGCAGCGTGGAATGCGCGCGCACGCGCCGCGCCAGCCCTTCTGCCTCCGCCGAGACGTGATCCCGCGCGCCCGTGACCCCCAGGCGCGAAATGAGATACAGGAACCCGCGACCCATGTCGGCCGATGCCTCGATCCGTACATCGGTTGTGGTGGGGCTCAGCAGAAAAATGGGATCGATCGATGCCGGGATCAGCGTCGAGCGCAGCGGCCCTGCTTCCTCCACCGGCAGATCCAGCAGGAGAACGCCGTCAACGCCCGCGGCCGCGGCGGCGGATACGAACGCGTCTTCGCCAAACCGCAGAATCGGATTGACGTACGTAAAGAGCACGATCGGCGCCTCGATCCGCGATCGCGACCGGGCGATCATGTCGAGCGTCCTGCGCAGCGTCGCGCCGCCCGCGAGCGCGCGTTCCGACGCACGCTGAATCACCGGGCCGTCCGCCAGCGGATCAGAGAACGGGACGCCCACCTCGAGCACGTCGGCCCCGCTGTCGGAGAGCGCCGTCAGAATGTCCGCCGTCCGATCGATCGTCGGATCTCCCGCGGTGACATACGCGACCAGCCCCGGACCGCCGCTGCGTCGCAGACGTTCGAAGGCGTTCGAGATGCGCGACATCAGCGCATCCCCTCCATGGCCGCCTGCACGCTGAGCACGTCCTTGTCGCCGCGCCCGGACAGATTCACGAGCACGATGTCGTGCGGCGACATCGTCCCGGCGAGTTCGCACGCATAGGCGATCGCATGCGACGACTCGAGCGCCGGCAGGATCCCCTCTTCGCGCGCAAGCCGCTGGAATGCGGCCAGCGCGCGGTCGTCGTCGCACCACGTATATTCCGCTCGGCCGCGCTCTCGCAGCCACGCGTGCTCGGGACCAACCGACGCGTAGTCGAGCCCCGCGGAAATCGAGTGGGTCAGCTCGACGTTGCCGTCCGCGTCCTGCAGCACGTAGCTCCTGGTGCCCTGCAGCACACCAGGGGTGCCGCCCGCGAATCGAGCCGCGTGCTGCCCGGGTTCGAGACTGCGGCCGCCGGCCTCGACCCCAACGAGGCGCACCGATTGGTCGTCCACGAATGCGTCGAAAATGCCCATCGCATTGCTGCCGCCGCCCACGCAGGCCACCACCGCGTCGGGGAGCCTGCCGAGTTGCTCGAGCGATTGTGCGCGTGCCTCGCGTCCGATGACCGATTGAAATTCGCGCACCATCAGCGGGTACGGATGCGGCCCCAGGACCGAGCCGAGCAGGTAGTACGTGTCGTTCACGTTGGCCACCCAGTCGCGCATCGCCTCGTTGATGGCGTCTTTCAACGTGCGGCTGCCGCCGCTCACTTCCACGACGTCGGCACCCAGCAGCCGCATGCGAAAGACGTTCAGCGACTGGCGCGCCATGTCGTCCGACCCCATGTAGACTCGACACTCGAGGCCGAGCAGCGCGCAGGCGGTCGCACTGGCAACCCCATGCTGGCCGGCGCCCGTTTCCGCGACGATGCGGCGCTTGCCCATGCGTGAGGCCAGCAGTGCCTGGCCGAGCGCGTTGTTGATTTTGTGGGCGCCGGTATGTGCCAGGTCTTCACGCTTGAGGACGATCCGGGCGCCGCCGCTCGAAGCGCTCAGGCGCGCCGCCTCATACAGCGGCGTCGGGCGTCCCACGTAATTGCGGAGCAGCGTTCCGAGTTGTTGACGGAAGTCCGGGTCGTCGCGGGTGCGGAAGTACGCGGCCGTGAGTTCCTCGACGGGCGCCACGAGCGTCTCCGGCACGAAACGGCCGCCAAACGCTCCGTAGTAGCCACGCGCGTCAGGATCGCGGGCGCCGAACACGGGAATCGAGATCTCGGTCATAGCTCACGGACTGCGGCAAACAGCGCGCGCAGTCTGGCTGGATCCTTTCTGCCGGGCGCGTATTCGACGCCCGACGATACGTCCACGGCATACGGGCGCACGGCCCGGATCGCTTCGGCGACATTGCCGGCGTGGAGCCCCCCGGAGAGCACGATCCGGCGCACGGCGGCCACGCGCGCCGCAAGCATCCAGTCGATCGTTCGTCCGGTGCCGCCGCGCTTCACGGGATCATGAGCATCGAGCAGCGGAAGCACCGGCGATGGCAGCGCGCGGGCTGTCTCGACGTCCGCCTCTTCGCCGATCGCGATGGCCTTCATCACCTTGCATCCGTCGATTGGGTACGCGTGCACGTCCTCGTCGCCGTGCAACTGCACCGCCGCGAGGCCGACGGCCTGCGCGACGTCCCGGACGGCGTCGGGCGTTTCATCGACGAAGACGCCGACGGGATCAACTCCGCGCGGCAGGGCCGCGACGACCGCTCGCGCTGTATCGATGCTCACGTTCCGTGGGCTCCCCTTCCAGAAAATCATCCCGACGGCGAACGCGCCCAGTTCCGCAGCGAGCCGCGCGTCGTCCGGGGTCGTGACCCCGCAGATCTTGATCCGCGTCATCATTTCAGTCGCATCAATCGCGGGCTACGCCCGCGTTCCGCGCTCCGTGCAATGGGGCCCCTGCTCGGACAGCCCCCCTTCGTGCTCGGCGGCCCAAAAGACGGGTCGACGGGGCGCCGCCTCCGCGCGAAGCGGGGCACCCCGTCCTCGCCCCATCGCGGCTGAACCGTCCGGCCCCGCCCTCCGCACGCCGCCTCCGCGTTTCTTCCGCTACGTGTTCGCTCGCTGTCACGCGATCCCTCGAAGGCGCCGAAGCGCTGCTCCCGGATCCGGTTCGGTGATCAGACGCTCACCGACGAGAAACGCGCGGTAGCCGCAGTTCTCGAGTCGATCGAGATCGTCACGGGACCTGAGTCCACTCTCCGCGATCGCGATCACGCCTGACGGAAGCTCGCGCGCCAGGCGCTCGTGGATCGCGGGATCGACGTCCAGCGTCCGCAGATTGCGGCTGTTGACGCCCACAATCGCAGCGCCTGCATCGAGCGCTCGTGCGAGTTCCGCCTGATCGTGGACTTCGACGAGCGCGGCGAGCCCGATCTCGCTCGCTGCAGCCAGCAGCTCGTGCAGCTCCGCGTCGCTCAGCGCACCGACGATCAGCAGAGCCGCGTCGGCGCCCGACGCCGCGGCCTCGAGGAGCTGGTATCGCGAGACGATGAAGTCCTTCCGCAGGAGCGGCACATCAACGGTCGCGCGGACGCTCCGCAGGTGCGCGAGCGAACCGTCAAAAAACGTCGGTTCGCTGAGGACCGAGATCGCGGCTGCGCCAGCCGCCGCATACGCTCGCGCATGTGCCGGCGGATCGTAGTCCTGCCGCAGGATGCCGCGTGAGGGCGACCGCCGTTTGCACTCGGCGATGATGCGCGGCGACGCGCTCGTCGACACGGCCGCGGCGAACGCGGCTCCGCGCGGCGGACGCTGCGCTGCCTCGCGCTCGAGCAGCCGCTCAGGCGCGTGTGCGTGGCGCACGTCCGTGATGCGCCGGGCCGCCGCCACGATCGCCGCGAGCAGGTCCGGCGCGCTCGTCGTCATGCGACGACCTCGACATTCGACGCTCGCACCAAGTGATGGAGTGTGGCCGCCGCCCGCCCTTCGTCGATCGCGGCCGCCGCGATTGCGATCCCCTCTGGAATCGAGGCGACCCGGCCGGCGATGAGCAGCGATGCTCCCGCATTCAGCAACACCACGTCGCGTGCGGCACCTGACGCCCCGCTCAGCACCGCCCGGACGACGCCGGCGTTCTGTGCGGCGTCGCCGCCTTTGAGTGCCTCCGGGGCAGCTTTCGAGAGACCGACGTCCGCCGGGTGCAGGTAGAAGGTGTTGACCGCGCCATCCCGGCACTCCGAGATTTTCGTGTAGCCGGTCGTGGAAATCTCGTCGATCCCATCGGCGCCGTGGACGACCCAGGCCCGTTCCGATCCGAGCAGCGCGAGCGATTTCGCCACGAGTTCGGTCAGCTCCGGCTGCGGCACGCCGACGAGCTGCCGCTTCGCGCCTGCCGGATTCGTGAGCGGTCCGAGCAGGTTGAAGGCAGTCCGGATGCCGAGCGAACGCCGTGTCGGCGCCGCGTGTTTCATCGCGGGATGGAACGTCTGGGCGAAGAGGAACGCGATGCCGGCTTCGTCGAGGCAGCGCATCGCGACGCCGGGCGCCGCCGCCACGTTCACGCCGAGCGCTTCGAGCACATCGGCCGTCCCGCATCGGCTCGACACGCTGCGGTTGCCATGTTTCGCGACGCGCACGCCGCACGCCGCGACGACGATCGCCGCCATCGTCGAGATGTTGATCGTGTGTGCACGATCGCCGCCGGTACCGCACGTGTCGAACACGCTGCCCGCCGGCGCCGGCAGCTTGACCGCGCGCTCGCGCATGGTTCGCGCAAGGCCCACGATTTCGTCGGGGCGCTCGCCCTTCATGACGAGGCCGACAAGAAAGCCGGCAATTTCCGCCGGCGAGGCGGACCCGTCCATGATCGCCGCCATCGCGGACGCCGCCTCCCCTTCTGTCAAGTCCACCCGCCGCCGGAGTTTCTCGATGAGATCAGGGAACATCACAGCTCCAGGAAGTTGCGCAGGATCTTCTTGCCCTCACCCGTCAGCACGGACTCGGGATGGAACTGGACGCCGTGGATCGGATACTCGCGATGCCTGACCCCCATGACGATGCCGTCAGCGGTTCTGGCGCTCACCTCCAGGACATCAGGCACCGGCTCCGAAACGACCAACGAATGGTACCGGCCGGCGACGAACGGCTGTGTGACGCCCGCGAACACGCCGCGGCCGTCGTGTTCGAGCGACGAGGTCTTCCCGTGCATCAGGCTCGGCGCGCGGCAGATGGTGCCGCCGAATGCATAGCCGATCGCCTGGTGTCCCAGGCACACGCCGAGCAGCGGGACGCGGTCCCCGAAGGTGCGAATCGTGTCGACGCTCACGCCCGCGTCTTCCGGGCGCCCTGGACCCGGCGAAATGACGATGCGCTCCGGGTGGAGCGATTCGATGTCGCCAACCGTGATTTCGTCGTTCCGCCGCACTACAGGCGGGGCCCCGAGCTCGCCGAGGTACTGGGCCAGGTTGAACGTGAACGAATCGTAGTTGTCGAGGAGGAGAATCACAGTTCGACTTCCGCCATCGTGATCGCCTGCAGGAGTGCCCGCGCCTTGTCGCGCGTCTCCTCGTATTCCGCGGCGGGATTCGAGTCCGCCACGATGCCGGCGCCCGCTTGTATTCGCGCGACGCCATCGCGAATCGTGATCGTGCGAATCGCGATGCAGGTGTCGAGGTTGCCGGCGAAATCGATATAGCCCACGGCGCCGGCGTAAAGATCACGCCGCGTCGGCTCCAGCCCCGCGAGAATCTGCATCGCGCGGATCTTGGGTGCGCCCGAGACGGTCCCCGCTGGAAAGCACGCGACGAGGGCATCGAGATGGTCGTTCGCTTCCGACAGGCGGCCTTCGACGGTCGATACCAGGTGCATGACGTGCGAGTAGCGCTCGAGCGCCATGTATTGCGGCACGCGGACCGTGCCGATCTCCGCCACGCGGCCCACGTCGTTGCGTCCAAGATCCACGAGCATGACGTGCTCGGCGCGCTCCTTCTCGTTGCGTTTCAGCTCTTCGGCGAGACGCAGATCTTCGTCCTCGCTGCGGCCGCGCGGCCGCGTGCCGGCGATCGGATGCGTCTCCACTCGACGCCCTTCCACTCGTACCAGCATTTCCGGTGACGACCCGACAATCGTCAGTCCGCCCATGCGGATGTAATACATATACGGTGACGGGTTCACGTGCCTGAGCGCCCGGTACACCGTGAATGGTTCCGCGTTGACCCGCACTTCGAACCGCTGTGACAGGACGGCCTGATAGATGTCTCCGGCCGCGATGCGTTCCTTGATCGCGCGCACTCCGGATTCGAACGCTTCCCGCGTGACGTTCGAGGCGACGTCTGGCACAGGCCGATCGCCCCGTGCCGCGTAGGACAGCCCGCGTTCGAGCTCGCGCTCGAGGAACTGGATCTTCGCGCAGGCGAACTGATAAAGCGCCGACAGGTCCTCGTCGGCGGTGACGCGCGCGTTGGCGATCACCAGGATCCGATGCTTGACGTGGTCGAACGCGAGCACGGTGTCGAACAGCATGAACCCCGCGTCGTCCTCTTCTTTCCGGCTGTGAGCCCAGGCCGCCTGCTCCCACGCGGAACGCAGGGCGGGCTCGAATTCGATGCTGGCGTCATAGCCGATGAACCCGACGGCGCCGCCCGTGAAGCGCGGTAGATCCGGTACGAACGGCGCGCGGAACTCCGCCATCAGCCGGCGCAGCGTCGGCACGAACGGTTCCGCAGACGACGTCGTCACGCCGGATCGGTCGATGATCGTCTGCCCGTCGCGGGACCGCAGCACGAGGAAGGGGTCTTTGCCGAGGAACGAATAGCGGGCGACCTGCTCCCCGCCTTCGACGCTCTCGAACAGGAAGGCGTAGTCCGAGTGTTCGGCGATCTTGAGAAAGGCAGACACCGGCGTCAGCAGGTCCGCCATGATTTCCTTCACGACCGGCACGAACGTCCCGCGCCGCGCGAGTTCCACGAATTCTCCGTACGTCGTCTGTCTCATGTTTGTCGTAATTCCCGGGCACGCCGCGCCGCCGCGGCGAAAAGGCCGTTCGGCGGCCGCTGCCCCGTCCAGATCTCGAACTGACGTTCGGCTTGCGCGATGAGCATGTCGAGGCCGCCGATCACCTGACAGCCGGACTCTTCGGCGCGGCTGATCAACTCGGTCCGCTCCGGGTCGTACACGAGGTCATAGACGAGGCTGCCATCCAGCGGATGCTCGATCGGCAGGCCCGGAGTTCCGCGGCTTCCAACCGGCGTTGCGTTGATCAAGAGGTCCCACGATCCCGGCGGCGGAGGCCACGTGCAGGACTCCACACCCACCGCCTGTGCCGCCTCGTCTCCCGCGGCCGCGCGGCGTGCGCTCATCGCGACGCGCGCACCTTGCGCCCGGAGTGCCACGGCCGCCGCCCGTGCCGCGCCGCCCGCGCCAAGGATCACTGCACGCGCGCCGAGCAGCGGAACATTCCGACGCTGCAGCGGCTCGAGGAATCCCTCGGCGTCGGTATTCATTCCGATCCACCGGCCATCGCGAATGGCGATGGTGTTGACCGCCCCGGCTGCGGCGGCACTCGGCGCCAGATCGTCGAGCGCCGCCATCACCGTCTGCTTGAAAGGGATGGTGACGCTGAAGCCGCGGACGTTCAGCGACGACGCCACGTCGCGAAGTCCCTGCAGATCGCCGGTGTCGAACGGCACGTAGGCGGCATTGAGACCGAGCGCGGCAAAACCGGCGTTGTGCATGGCGGGCGACAACGATCGGGAAACGGGACGCCCGAGGACACCGTAAACGGCGGCGTCGCCGCGAATCCGCCGGAAGCGGAATTCCTGCAGGAGCCGCGCTGCAGACAGCTGTCCCGGCGCGACCTCGTCGCCCGCATACGTCCATCGCGAGTGGAAACGCCCTGCAAGCACACGCGTGGCAAGGCCCGCGTCGCCCATGCCGATGACGATTGACGGCGGGTCGTACGTCGCCGCCTGCGTCAGCCGGGTGAGCTCCGAGATCGAATCGACGGTCATGGCGAGCTTCGCGACCTCGGCGCCGGAGGTTCGCAACCCCCGTATCAACTCGCCCGGATCGGCGGAGGACTTCTCGAAGCAGTGACGCGAGACGATGACGCCTCGGCCCCGGCGCGCGCGGATCAGTTCCACCGAATCCGCGTCCCACTCGACGTCGACGTATTCGGCGCCCCGCGCGAAAGCGTCGCGCAGAATTCCGAGCCGTTCGGATTCCGGGCCGGCGAACCGGCCGCCTTCGCGGACAGGACGGCACGTCACGATCACCGGCTTGCGGCGCCCTTCGAGCGCCGCGGCGGCATCGGGGCGCGACACGAAGTCCAGCCGGAGCTCCACCAGGTCGGCGTCCGCTTCAGCGGTTTCGCGCGCGCGGCGGAGCGCCTCGGTCGTGGCGCCGGTGACCGTCACACAAAGTTCGGGCTCGGACATAAAACGCAAAAGCCCCCTCAACCGCTGGGATTGAGGGGGCTTTGGAATGCCGTTGGTGTCGTTGCTCGCGGCCGCAGCTAGCCGTTTGCCCCCTCGTGGGACGTAAACCACCACCAATACGCATACGGCGCGCAGACGGAACGGCGGTTGACGGCGGGCATGCTGCTCACGAGAGGTTCACGATATCACACGACAGCCGGGGATGAAACCGCGGCTTCACGACCGTTTTCAACGGGTCGCTCCGGCCGAATCGACCAGAATGTCGGCGGCGAGCGCCCATTCGACCGTGAGCTCCGTCTGCGCGCGCCCACCGCCGCAAAACGTGCTATAAAGGGCTGATACACAAGGACATTTCTGTTTGCTGATTCGTCACTCAGCACTCCGAAATCTCAGCTTCAATTCACCGTATGAGAATCCGGGTTCTGCTCGCAGCCGCCGCGATCGCGGCCGGACTTGTCACTTCTCTGCCCGCGTCCACCGCCCTGATGCCGATCGACGAGGTGCGTCCCGGAATGGACGGCGTCGGGCGGACGGTGTTCCAGGGCGCCGACCCCCAGGACTTCACCGTCCACATCATCGGCGTGCTGAAAAACGTGCAGGCGCCGCAGCGGGACCTGATTCTCGCCAGGCTCGAAGGCGGTCCGCTCGCCGCGACGGGCGTCATTGCGGGCATGAGCGGCAGCCCCGTCTACATCGATGGACGACTCGTGGGCGCCATCTCGTACTCAATCGGATCGTTCTCGAAGGAACCGATCGCGGGCATCACGCCGATCGGTGAAATGATCGATGCCACGGCGACGGCATCCACCCGGCGCGCGAACGCGCCGGCGGCGTCCCGCATTCCGCTGCCGATCACGCCGCAGAACCTCGCGTCGGCGATCCGAAGCGCGTACGCGCAGGTCGCGGCGTTCGCCGACCGGCCCGCCGACGTGCAGTCGATCGGGATGCCCGCTGCGTCCGGCGCGCAGATCGGTGCGATGCTCAGGCCGATCGCCACTCCGCTCGTGCTGAGCGGCTTCGACGCGCGTACGGCGGATCTCGTCACGTCCATGTTCGGCGGCGCGGGGTTCACGCCGATGCTGGGCGGCGCGGCGGGAACCCCGGATGACACGAAGCCGGCCCCGCTGCGGCCGGGCGATCCCGTAGGCGTCCAGCTGCTCAGCGGCGATGGCGAAATGGGCGCCACCGGAACCGTCACACACGTCGACGGCACCCGCGTCTACGCATTCGGGCACCCGTTCTTCAACGTCGGGCCGGCGGAATTCCCCATGACGCGCGCGCGCGTTTACACGACGCTCCCGAGCCTGCAGTCCTCGTTCAAGATCGCGACGATGGGCGACGTGATCGGCTCTGTGCAGCAGGATCGGGCAACGGCGATCGCGGGAACGCTCGGCGCAGGGCCCCGGCTGATTCCGATCCACGTGTCGTTGACGTCGGACCGCGGCCCTGAACACACCTTCACCTTCAACATCGTCAACGACCAGTTGTTCACGCCGCTGCTCGCCTACGTGTCGCTGTTCAACACGCTCGGGAGCTACGAGCGGCAGTTCGGCGCGGCGACGTTCAGCGTCAAGGGCAGCGCGCAGTTCGCGGATCACGCGAGCCTCGACTTCGACGACATTTTCACCGGCGATGGCCCGATCGCCGGCGCCTCGGCGTACGTGGCGGGACCGCTGACGATGCTGCTCGCGAACGATCTCGAACGTGTCGACTTGAAATCCCTGGACCTGAAAATCGCGGCGTCCGAAGAGTCGCGCAGCGCAACCATCGAACGGGTGTGGATCGACGAAGTGCGTCCGCGCGCGGGCCAGACTGTCCCGCTCAAGGTGCTCACGCGCAACTATCGCGGGGCCGAAACGATTTCGACGATCCCGATCGACATCCCGTCGAACGCGAGCGGGCAGCTCACCGTGCTCGTGACCGACGGCAAGCAGCTCAATCAGCTCGAGGCGCACGAGCTTCGCCGCGAGCTCGAGCCGCAGAGCGTCGCGCAGATGATCCGCGTGCTGAACGAAACCCATCGCAACAACCGCATCTACGTGCGGCTGCTGACGGGAAGCCCGGGCGCCGTCATCAACGGCGAGGCGATGACCTCGCTTCCCCCGTCGGTGCTGGCCGTCCTCGACGGTGACCGCAGCAGCGGCGACTTCACCCCGATCCGGAGCGCCGCGATCGGCGAATGGGAACTGCCGATGACGTCAGCCGTGTCGGGGACGCGCGCGCTCACCATCGACGTTCGTTGATCGGACGCACGAGCCACATGCCACCACGTCTTTTCCGTTTCGGGCGGGCCCTCGTGTGGCCGCTCGCTGGCATCGCCCTGACCGTCACGCTTGGCGCCGCGGCGCCGACGTTCTGGACCGTGTCGACGCAAAGCGACTTTCTCAAAGGCGACGTCGAGAACCTCTCGATTGATGCCGACGGCCGCGTGTCACTGGGGCCGGAGACCAGGCGCCTCGCCGATACGTCCGCGCCATTCATCTGGTCCGTTGTCGCCGCGAGCGATGGCGCCCTGTGGGCCGGGACCGGCAACGAGGGGCAGGTCCTCCGCGTGGCGAAGGACGGCAAAGCGACGACCATTTTCGACGCGACGGAGATCGAAGTGCACGCGCTCGCGCCCGCGCCAGACGGCGGCATGTATGTCGGAACGTCTCCTGACGGAAAGATCTATCGCGTCGCGGCCGATGGCAAGTCGACGACGTTTTTCGACCCCGACGATAAATACATCTGGGCTCTCGCGGTCGCGTCCGACGGCACCGTCTACGCGGGCACTGGCGAGAAGGGCGTCATCTATCGCATCGGCGCAGACGGCAAAGGCTCGGTGTTCTACAAGACGAACTCGACAAACGTCGTGTCGCTCGCCATCGACCACGAGGGCAACGTCATCGCCGGCACCGAATCGCCCGGCCGGATCTTCCGCATCGATAAAACGGGCAAGGCTTTCGTGCTGCTCGATTCGCCGTTCAAAGAGATCCACGCGGTGCGCGTGGCGGACGACGGGAGGATCTACGCGGCCGCGTTCAGCGGAACGCCGGGCGGCGAAGACCGGCCGTCGGTTCCGGTGTCCTCGGCGCCGTCCGAGCCGTCCACGGCGAGTGCGTCCGTTCCGAACGTGACGGCGGAAGTAACGTCGATCACCGTCGTCGACGCCGGGGCGTCCACCGGAGCCGGACCGACGACGCGCGAGTCGCGAGCGCACAACGCGAAGGGGGCGATTTATCGCATCCGTACCGACGGCCTGTGGGACACCGTCTGGGAACCGACGGACGACTGGCCGTTCGATCTCCTGATCGAGAACGACGGATCGCTGCTCGTCGGCACGGGGAAGGAAGGCAAGCTGTTCCGCATCGCAGGCGAGCCCGCGCGTGCCACGTTGATTGGGCGCGCCGGCGCGCGGCAGATCACGTCGCTCGTCCGCGACGGCTCCGGCCGCGTCGTCGCCGCGACCAGCAATCCCGGTCGGTTGTTCGCGGTCGCGAGCACCCGCGCCCCGACGGGCAAGTACGACTCAGACGTCCGCGACGCGGGCACGGTTGCGACGTGGGGCGCGATCCGCTGGCGCGCATCGGGGAATCCGGCGGACGTGCAGCTCTTCACGCGCTCGGGAAATACCGCGACGCCGGACGATACCTGGAGTGCGTGGTCGCAGGCGTATACGAGGGCCGGCGGCGAATCCATTACGAGCCCGAATGCGCGATACCTGCAGTGGCGCGCGGTACTCTCGGCAACCCCGAGCGGGGGCGCCGGACCCGTGCTCACCTCCGTGACGACGGCGTACCTGCCGCGCAATCTGCCGCCCGCCGTTTCAAGTATCACGGTGCATCCGCCGGGCACGGTCTTTCAACGGCCCTTCTCGACCGGCGAACTGGAGATTGCCGGATTCGACGACAACACCTCCGACGGCCGCGTGCAGGCGCAGCAGGCCTCGCAATCCTCGAGCGCCGTTCCGACGCTGCCGTCCCCGGCACTCGGACGGAAGGTCTATCAGAAGGGGCTGCAGACATTCGTCTGGAAGGCGGACGACGACAACGACGATCGGCTGCAGTACGACGTGTACTATCGCCGCGAGGGGGAAACCGCGTGGCGACCGCTGAAGCGCGGCTTGTGGGATCCAATCTTCGTCTGGGACACCACGTCGGTGCCCGACGGCACGTACTACATCAAGGTGACGGCGTCCGATGCGCCGTCCAACTCACCGGCGACCGCGCTGACGGGTGAGCTCGAGAGCACGAGCTTCGACGTCGACAACACAGCGCCTCATATCGAGGTCCTCTCCGCGGTGCGCAACGGGAGCAAGGCTGTTATCACGTTCGTGGTGCGGGACGACCAGACCGCCGTCCAGCGGGTCGAGTATTCGTTGGATGCGAGCCGCTGGCAGGTGGCGTATCCGGTCGACGGGATTGCCGACTCACGGGAGGAGAAATACCAGGTCACGATAGACGGCAGCGAGGCCGTCCGCAGCGTGATCATCCGGGCGTCGGACGCGATGAATAACGTCTCTACGGCCGTAGCGGAGGTGAAGCGGCCATAGCGACTGACCGATAGCCAGTGGCCAGTTCCCGGTGGCCAGTAGGCAGTTCCGAGTAGCCAGTTCCCAGTGGCCAGTTTCCAGTTCCCAGTAGGCGGTTCCCAGTAGCCAGCTCCCGATAGCTAGTTCGCAGGTACAGCTGGAGACTGGCAACTGGGAACTGGCTACTGGCTACTGGCTACTGGTTCAGCCGCGCTTCCCTTTTCCGGTCACGGTCATGTGCTCGACGAGCCAGACCATGTTGACCGCGACGGGATCGCCGCCGTCGCGGGCAGGTTCGAGTTGCGCGCCGGTCAGCCCGCGCAGCAGCGCCTGATGACGACGGTCGCGGTCGTTCGCGAGCACCTGCAGGCCTGAGATCCGTCCTTCACGGGTCACGATCGCCGCGAGCGCCACGCTCAAGTCGCCTTCCGAGCCGGACCGCTCCAGGGCCGCGCTGACGATCCCGTCTTCCGGCACGGTGGGCGCCTGAATCCATCCGTCGAGGCTCGCCGGATTCAGGTCCGATCCGGACGGCGCGGCCACTGCCGCGATCATCGCGGCCAGCGAATCGTCGCGTTCCGGCGAGGCGAAATGCAGCATGCCGAACACGATCACCCCGCAGAGAATCGTGCCGGCGGTCGCCGCCAGACCGATCCACACGAGGTGCATGTCATCGAACATGCGGGCGACACGCGCCGTGAGCGATTCGTACGCTTCGGCGCGCATGCGGCTGATGACGCCGGGACGAAGCCCCGTCCAGTCGTCGGCCGGCCCCGGGGCTGCGCCTATCCGCATGGCGCTTCCCAGATCGAAGAACTCCTGGAGAGCCGTCGCGCAGCGCGGGCAGCCCCCAAGATGGTTCTGCACCGAAATCCGCTGCTGGATCGGCAGTTCGTCGTCGTAAAACGCGGCGAGGTGTTTCCGCACCGCCGCGCAGGTCAGTACGGTCATGCGTCCCTCAACTGTCCGCGAAGGCTCTCACGGGCGCGGGCCAGGCGGGATTTCACCGTGCCAACCGCAATCCCGAGCGAGTAGCCGATTTCTTCATAACTGAGGCCGTCGAGTTCCCGGAGGACCAGCGCCGTTTTCTGGTCGAACGGCAGCCGATCGAGGGCCGTCCGAATCCGCTCCGCCAGGAGCTTTTGACCGAGCAGCCGGTCCGGCGATGCACCTTGCGCGGGCTCGGGCACGTCGCCGTGGTCCTGAATGTGCTGATCGAGCGACACCTGCTGCGCCCGGTGCCGCCGCCGCCACCACCTCTGCCTGTTCCGCGCCTGATTGACGACGATCCGGTAGATCCAGGTCCGGAGGCTGGAGTGCCCGCGGAACGTGTGAATGGTCCGGAACACCCGGAGAAAGACCTCTTGGGAGAGGTCGAGCGCTTCGTTGTGGTCGTTGAGGAGGTTCAGGGAGAGCTGATACACCATGCGCTGGTGCTCGCTCACGAGCTGGGCGCACGCGTCCTCGTCGCGCGCAGCACAGCGCTGGATGAGGGCGGCTTCCTTGCCGCCGACATCCGACCATGTAATGGCTCGGACCTGTTTCACCGACAGCTCTTCCGCCATTGTACTCCGCCTGAAACGTTAGATCCCGGTTTCGGGGGAAAGTTCCGGCGCCTTCGCAGGTTCCTGTTACGATCCACGCCGTGAAACGCCTGATCGCCGGCATCACCCTGCTCCTGCTGACGGCGGGCGGGGTGTACGGGTACATGGTCAGCCGGCGCGAGCGGACCTATGCGCGCTGGGTGGCGCAGGGAGAGGCCGACCTGGCGTCCGGAAATCTGTCTGCCGCGGTAGAGGCGTTCAGCGGCGCGATCGTGCTGAAACCGGAGGCGATGCTCGGGCACCTGCGGCGGGGGGAGGCCTATCGCCGCCGGAACGAGCTGGACGCGGCCGAACGGGATCTCCTGGAAGCCGCCGCCCTCGATCCAACCGCGACGCGGCCGCAGGAGGAACTCGGGGACGTCGCCGTCGCGCAGCAGCGGTTCGCGGCAGCCGCCGATCGTTACCGCGCCTACGTTCGGATCGACGATCGCGCGCCGCGCGTGCTGTACAAGCTCGCCTATGCCGAGTACAACGCGGGCCGGCCGGCCGCCGCCATCGAACCCCTTCGCAAGGCGCTCGCAATGGACGATCGTCTCGCGGAAGCGGCGTACCTGCTCGGCCTGTGCCAGCGCGCGCTGCAACAGACGGAACCCGCGCGGGTCGCGTTCGAGCGGGCCCTGACGATACAGCCGACGCTCTTCCGCGCACGCGAGGAGCTCGCGGATCTCTACGGCGCGCAGGGAAAGACGGAGAAGCGTCTCGATCAGCTCGAGGCGCTCGCCGCCCTGGATCCCGGCCCCGCTCGCGCGATCGCGCTCGGATTGGCGTATGCCGGGGCCGGGCAGACGGACCGGGCCGTCCTGACGCTCGCGCGCGCGTGCGAGCGCTATCCCGATCAGCAGGCCACCTATCTCGCGCTCGGCCGCGTCTGGCTGCAGGCCGCCCAGGATCGGAAGGACCACGTCGCGCTCAGTAAGGCCATGGGCGCGCTCGAGGGCGCGATGGCGGGCGACAACAGCGATGCGATGACGCTCTTCGGCCGTGCGTTGCTGCTCGCGCAGGATCCGCAGTCGGCCGAACGCATGCTCGAGGACGCCACGCGTCGCCTGCCGGTGGATCCGGCCGCCTACCTTGCGCTGGCCGAGGCCGCCGAACAGTCGGGTGACTACAACGTCGCGCGGGACGCCCTCCTCGATTACCAGGCGATCTCGCTGGAAGATGACGCCCGGCATGTGGCGGCCGAGGATGCGCGGCTCGCCAATCTCTCGCTCCGGCTGAAAGACACGACGGCCGCGGTGAAGTACTTCCTCGCCGCCGCGGACGCAGCCAACGACGCCGCGTACCTCGTCGATGCGGCCGCAACACAGTGGCGCGCCGGTGCGGCCGACGCCGCCCACCGGACCCTGCAGCGCGCGCTGGAGCGCGATCCGCACTATCCGGCTGCCATCGCTCTGAAGCAACGGATCGAACGAACAAAATGAACCCCAACTTCTTGGAAATTGGGAATTGGGAATTGGGATTGGGAGTTTTCTTCATTCACCCAATCCCAAGCCGCTTCAGCATCTTGTCCAGTCCCTGACGGCTGACCCCGAGCTGCGCGGCCGCGATCCCCTTGCGTCCCGCCGCCCGCGCAAGAGCGGCCTGAACGAACCGGCGCTCGAATTCCACGCGTGCTTCATCGAACCCGACCGGCGACCGTCCGGCGGTCTCGGCAATCCGTGGCGGCAGAAGAGACGAGGGCACACGGCCGCGCGGCGGGGCGTGCACGGCAAGCGCCGCGAGCACGTTCTGCAGTTCGCGTACGTTTCCCGGCCACGAATACCTGGCGAGCCCGTGCACGAGATCCGGCGCGAGCGTCGCCCGAGTGCCGACACGCGCCGCGGCATCACGCCAGATGCGCTCCGCCAGCGCCGGGATCTCGTCGGCGCGCTCCCTGAGCGGAGGGACGACGATGCGGATCACGTCGAGGCGGAAGCGGAGGTCCTGCCGGAATCGGCCGCCTTCGACCTCTCGTTCGAGCGGACGGTTGGTGGCGGCCACGATCCGGACGTCGACGCGTCGCGGCAGGTTTTCGCCAACCCGCCGCACCTCGCCTTCCTGCAGCACCCGCAGCAGCTTGGCCTGGGCGCGCGCCGACAATTCGGCGGCTTCGTCGAGGAACAACGTGCCCTGATCCGCATCCTCGAACAGCCCGGCGCGTTCGGACGCCGCGCCCGTGAACGCGCCGCGCGCGTGGCCGAACAGCTCCGCCTCGAGCAGATCATCGGTAATGGCCGCGCAGTTCAGCGCGCAGAAGCGCCGGCCGCGGCGCCCGCTGCGGGCATGGATGGCTCGCGCGACCAGTTCCTTGCCGCTGCCGCTCTCGCCTTCAATCAGCACCGGAAACGGAGCGCCCGCTGCGCGGGCAATCAGTGCCCGCAGCCGCTCCGCTGCCGGCCCGGCGCCAAGAAGCGCGTCAGGTGAATCCGTGCGGAGAACGACGGTTGGCCGGGGTGCATTCAGCGCCGCGATCGCCGGCGCGACGGCGGCAGCGGCCACGCGCAGCACGGCACGCGCACGCGCTTCGGCCGGCGCCTTCCCAGCCGTCCACCTCGCGCCTATGCAGCCGATGGTCCGTCCGCCGGCCCGCACCGGCTCGGCGGCTTCCGTGATGACACCCGGCGTAAACGCGCACGCCCCCGAATTGACGACGAGCCGCACGAGCGCGGCGCCGGGCCACGCGCGTCCGTGTGCAGCCACCTGGCGGGCTTCTTCTGCAGTCCACGCAGCGGTCGACGTCGCCCCCAGCCGTTCGTGCACGTCACAGACGACGGCCAGCACCGCGCTTTCGTCGTCTGGCGCCGCTTCGGTTAACCCGAGCAATGTCTCGAGCACGTCTGCGTCAATCCTGGCGACGGGCCGGCCGTGGTCCGCAGACGCGAGTATGGCGCGCAGATCGCCGGCACATGCCGCAGGCAGGCTCGACGCGGTCGCCACCAGCCGCTGCCGGCGTGCCGTGTTCCGCGGAGACACGGGGTCGGCGGCGACGCGGACGGCCCACGCGAGCCACTGCAGCGCGCGATCCCGCGCCGTCCTCGCCGCCCTCATCCCTTGCCTGGCTTCCTCGGTCGCCCCACTGCGCTCCCCCATCGCGAGCTGGATGCGCGCGAGGACGAGGTGCGCCTCGCACGCCACATCTGGCGCGAGACCCGGTGTGAGCGCGTCGCGTGCGCAGGCTGCGGCGCTTCCGAGGTTCCCGGCACGCAGATGGATTCGCGCCAGGACGAGGGCGCCGAGCGGCGTTCGCTCCGCGCCATGTTCGCGCAGCAGTTCTTCCGCGCGGTCGTCGCTTTCGGCCCGCACCAGCACGTCGGCGAGCCGCGCGGCGCCTTCCCGTCGCAGGGCGTCGTCTTCGTGACCGAGCACGGCGCGAAACGCCGCCTCCGCGTCGGCCTTCGACCCGTTCAGCGCGTGCGCCCGGCCAATCGACAGCAGCAGCCGAGGCTCGAAGTCAGCCGCCTGCAAATCGCGGGCACGCTCGTACGCGCGCAACGCCGCGTCCGGCTCGCCTCGCCGGAGCAACAGATCGCCAAGGACGATCGATCCCTCGGCGGCCCGCGCTGTCGCGCCGCGTGCGACGAGCGCGTCGACGCAGCGTCGCAGCAGACGTAACGCACGGCTGTGCCGCCCACGACCCGCGACGTGCTCCGCGGCGCGCAGCACTCTCATCAGCCGGCGCACACCTGCATCCGCGCGCCGGTCGCTGTGCGGATCGACATCCGGGCGCAAGGACGATGCGGAAACCGCGTACCGCGGGGACGCCTCGTGCACCATCAGCACCGTCGGAGCCGGGTGTTCCGTTGCGAGCCTTTGAATGAATGACCCGGGCAGGCCTTGCGACTGCCGGATCGCGGCGCGGACGTCGGATTCTTCCGGACCGTGTTCGGGATCTCGATACAGCATGGTCGTCATCTCCACTGGAGAAAGCGGGTCGAGCGGGATCGCGCAGGTTCCGCGCACAGGTTCGCGGGAGAACCGCAGCCACAGATGGCGGGCTGTGCCAGCCGTCGCGGCATGTGCGAGCAGCGTGGGGAGGACGTGGCCGCCCGGCAGCCAGTCGAACACGCAACAGTGACGCTCGCGCAGGTGCGGGAGCACGAAGGGAAACCGGCTGTCGACCACCACGAATCCGCACAGCCGCGCGGCTCGCGCCAGGAGCACGCGCGCGGTGCGCAGGCCGCAGCCAACCGCGCCCGAAAGCGTGACGCACGTCACGCCGGGCGGTCCGCCGCTCTCCATCGTCACGCGGACGGCATCGACGGCGGCGCGCCACGCCAGGCGCCATCCGATCGGGGTCGGCGACGCCGTCGAGCCTTTCTCGATCGCGGGGCGCACGTGCCGTGCGCACATCGAGGCGGAAATCTCGAGACCGTGAGCGCGAAGGAACCGCACGAGATGCAGCGCCAACCGACGCGACCCCATTGCTCCGGTCTTCAACGGCGGCCGGAGCGCGTGCGCCTCAAACCACGTGTCCTCCGTCGTCCCGTAATCGAGGAGCGGCACGAGCAGCGGATGACGAAGCGTTGCGGCGACGTCGCAGAAGTGCGTGCGCTCGGCGATCGTACGCGCAGCGGGATACCGTTCGATCGTCAGCCGCACGAGTTCACCGGTCGCGAGATCCACCGCCTCGCCATCGTCCAGCAGAAATCGATCGCCAAACACGCGCATGGGGAATGCGGCTGCACATTGCAAGACGGTCGCCCGGATGAAAACCATCGGATTCACGAAGGATCGGAATGGCGCCGCTCCAAAAGCGCGCAGAAACTTCGTATACAATTTCGCGTCGATGCTGCGTTTTCTCACCGCGGGGGAATCGCACGGCCGCGCGCTCGTGGTGATCGTCGAAGGACTTCCCGCAGGCCTGTCGATCGATTTCGACGCGATCACGCGCGAGCTGCGACGGCGCCAGGGGGGCTACGGGCGCGGCCGGCGGATGGCGATCGAGTCGGATCGCGCCGAGATTCTCAGCGGCGTACGTGCCGGCCAGACGCTTGGCGGCCCGATCGCGATGCTGATCGAGAACCGCGACTGGCCCAACTGGCAATACACGATGCGTCAGACGGTCGAGGCGCCCCCGGGTGCGGGCGGCGCACGGCGTACACCCGTGACCCGGCCGCGTCCAGGCCACGCCGATCTGGCTGGCGGAGCGAAGTACGAACGCGACGATCTTCGCGACGTGCTCGAACGTGCCAGCGCGCGCGAGACCGCGGCGCGGGTGGCGGCGGGTGCGCTGGCACGTCAGCTCCTCGCCGCCGCGTCAATCCGCATCGCAAGTCACGTCTTCCGGATCGGCTCCGTCGGCTTCGGCGATCCGCTCGCGGTGACGTTCGCTCAAGCGGCGGCGCTGGATCCGGAAGGGCCCATCCGGTGCGCCGACGCGTCGCTCGAATCATCGATGATTGCAGAAATCGATCGGGCGCGCGAAGCTGGCGATACCCTGGGCGGCGCGTTCGAGGTGATCGCGACGGGGGTTCCCGTCGGGCTCGGCAGCTACGTGCAGTGGGACCGCAAACTCGACGGCCGTCTCGCGCAGGCGATGATGTCGATTCCTGCAATCAAGGCGGTCGGCATCGGCGCGGGACCGCTCGTGGCGGAGCGGCCCGGATCCGCAGTGCACGACGAAATGGTACCGGCCGGCGACGACAGCCGCGCGACGGGTATCGCGCGGCCGACCAACAACGCCGGCGGGCTCGAGGGCGGCGTCACCAACGGTGAAGACGTGCGTGTCTCGGCCTTCATGAAGCCGATCTCCACTTTGATGAAACCGCTGCGGTCGGTGGATGTCACCACCATGGAACCGGCGGCAGCGGCGATCGAGCGAAGCGACGTCTGCGCGGTCCCTGCCGCTGCCGTCGTCGGCGAAGCGATGCTCGCGCTGGTGCTCGCGGACGCCCTGCTCGAGCGATTCGGCGGCGACTCCGTTCCGGCGCTCACCCGCGCGATGCAGGCCACCGACGAACAGCTCCGCCGCCGGTTTGCGCCGTCACCGTCCCGATGATCCGGCCGATTCTGCGCTACGGCGACCGGCTGCTTCATCAGCGGGCCGCCGCGGTCACCGTCTTCGATGATCGCCTCCAGCGCCTGATCGATGACATGATCGAGACGATGTACGCGGCGCCGGGGATTGGGCTCGCCGCAACGCAGGTGGGCGAACCCGTGCGCGTCTGCGTGATCGATCTGTCGGTCGGCCGCAACGCTGCGGATTTGATCGTGCTCATCAATCCCGAGTTCGTCGAGCGCGATGGCACGCAGTTCGAAGACGAGGGCTGCCTCAGCGCTCCCGGCTTCAACGCCACGGTCGTCCGCCCTGCTCGAGTCGTGGTGAAGGCGCTGGATCGTCACGGGGAGCCGTTCACGAAAGAGGGCACGGGCCTGCTCGCCCGCGCGTTCCAGCACGAGATCGACCACCTCGACGGCGTCGTCTTCATCGATCTGCTCCGCGGGATTAAACGCGATCTCATCGTCCGACGAATCAACAAGCTGCGAAAGACCGGCAAGTGGTAGGAAATCAGCCGCTGCGGATCGTCTATTTCGGAACGCCGGCTTTCGCCGTGCCATCGCTCGAGGCGCTGATCCGTTCACATCATCAGGTCGTCGCACTTGTGTCACAGCCGGACCGCCCACGCGGACGGGGGCAGCAACTGCAGGCGACGCCGACGCGACAGGTGGCGCTGGCACACGCGATTCCGGTCCTCCAGCCTTTGAAGATCCGGGACGAAGGATTTCTTGGCGAAGTCCGCGCGTACGAGCCCGATCTTGGCGTCGTGGCCGCGTTCGGCCGGATTCTGCCGGATGCGCTGCTCGCGATCCCGCGGCTCGGGATGATCAACGTGCACGCATCGCGGCTGCCGAAATATCGCGGTGCGGCGCCCATTCAGCGCGCGGTTCTGGCCGGCGAGCGAGAGACCGGCGTCTCCATCATGCGAGTGGTGACCGAACTGGATGCGGGCCCGACGTTCGCGATTGCCGGCATGCCGATCGGGCCGGACGAAACCAGTGGCGACGTCGAGGCGCGGCTTGCGATCGTCGGCGCCGAGGCGCTGATCCCGGTGGTCGACGATCTTGCGGCTGGCCGCGCGATCGAAACGCCGCAGGACGCGTCGCAGGCGACCTTCGCGCCGAAGGTAACGAAGGAAGAGAGCGAGATCGTCTGGACGGAGCGCGCGGGCGTCATCCACAACAAGGTCCGTGGGCTGCAGCCGTGGCCGCTCGCGTCCACCCACCTGGCGGGCGCCCGCCACGTCATCCGCCGCACCGAGTGTGTAATCGAGCGACCGGGGTCTGACCCCATTCAGCGGGAGTGTGTAACTGAGCGACCGGGGTCTGACCCCGGAGACGTCGTGCGCGCGGGGGGGGACCACCTGGTGGTCGCCTGTGGCGAGGGTACGGCGCTCAGAATCCTCGAGATCCAGCCCGAAGGGCGCCGCACGATGACCGCACGCGAGTTCCTGGCAGGCAGACGCCTGACAGCGGGCGACCGGTTCGGGACGTGATCGCGCCCGCACGCCTCGCGGCGTATGCAGTGCTCCTGGAACTCGAGCGCACGCCAATGCACCTCGGCTCTGCGCTCGAGCGCGCGCGGAGAAATCTGCCAGACGAGCGGGACCGCGCACTCGCTGGCGAGATCGCGGCCGGTACGCTGCGATGGCGTGCCGCGTTCGACCACGTGATCGCAGTTTTTGCGAAGCGCCCGGTCGCGCGCCTCGATCTCGAGGTCCTCACGATCCTTCGCCTCAGCCTCTTTCAACTGCTCCACCTCGATCGCGTGCCCGCGGCTGCGATTGTCGACGACGCGGTGGAGATGACGAGAAAGGTTTCCAGGAAGAGCGCGGCGCCGTTTGTGAACGCGCTGCTCCGCCGCGCCTCGCGGGAACGGCACAAGCTGCCGCTGCCTCCTCGTCCGCACGACGACGGGACTGACGACGCCTGGATCGCGTACCTCTCGACGACGCGCTCCCATCCCCGGTGGCTGATCGAGCGCTGGCTGGCGCGCTGGGGGCGCGGCGAAACCGAAGCCTGGGCGACCTTCAACAACTCGGCTGCGCCGCTGACGATCCGAGCGAACACCTTGAAGACGACGCGGGAGGCGCTCGCGTCCGAGCTTGCCCGCTGTGGTGTCGAGACCGACCCGTGCACACACGCGCGCGACGGATTGATCGTGCGGAGCGGAAATCCGCTTGCCACTCCGCTGGCGCACACCGGCGCGTTCGTGGTGCAGGACGAAGCCTCGCAGCTCGTCGCGCAGTTCGCCGATGCCCGGCCGGGCGAGCGCGTGCTCGACGCCTGTGCCGCTCCTGGGGGCAAGACGACGGCGATGGCGTCGTCGATGCGGGACGAAGGGATCGTCGTCGCGTGCGATGTTCGGGAACGCCGCGTCAGTCTGCTGTTGCGCACCGTGCGTGAATCGGGCGCGCGCGTCATCCGCGTCGCGAGGCTCGACGCGTCACGCCCGCTTCCCTTCGGTCCGGTGTTCGATCTGGTGCTGATCGATGCGCCGTGCTCCGGGCTGGGAACGGTCCGCCGTGATCCAGACATCAAATGGCGCCGGTCACCCGCCGATCTGCGGGAACTCGTCGAGCGGCAGCTTCGGATGCTCTCCTCGGCCGCAGCCGTCGTCCGCCCCGGCGGGCGCGTGATCTATTCGACGTGCTCGAGCGAGCCGGAGGAGAACGAGGAGGCGATCGAGCAATTCCTGTCTGTGACCTCAGCGTTCTACGCCGACGGCGAGCCGTTGCGAACGCTTCCCTTCCGCGACGGCCTGGAGGCCTTCTACGCGTGCCGTCTGATTCGGGTAAACTGTTGAATTCATGGCCCTATCGCCGCGCCTCTGGGGAGCGGGCAGGCGTCTGCTCATCGCCGGCGGTCTGCTCGTGACCTATCTCGTGTTCGCTGCCGCGTCGATGCGGGTCGCGCTGCGTTCGCGCGACGTGATCGTGCCCTCCCTCAGCGGGAAGACCGTGAACGATGCGAGCGCGGTGCTCCTCAACAGCGGTTTGAACCTGAAAGTCGAGGACGCGCGTCGTCCCGATCCGACGGTGCCGGCAGGGCGCGTCATCAGCCAGGACCCGAGCGCCGGCACGCGCACGCGTCGTCAGCGCAGCGTCAAGGTGTGGGTCAGCGCGGGGCCGCGGGTCAAACAGGTGCCTCTTCTCGTGGGGGAATCAGAGCGCACGGCACAGCTCCGCGCGCAGCAGGACGGACTGACGCTTCTGCCCGAATCAGAAATCCGTTCGGCCGACTATCCGGTGGGCGCCGTCATCGCGCAGAATCCGCCGCAGAAGACGAACGCCGATCAGGTGGCACTGCTCGTCAACCGCGGCGAACGCAGCACGACGTATGTCATGCCGGATCTGATTGGCGTCAACGGCGATCGCGCCGCCGACGTGCTGCGGGCCAGCGGCTTCCGCGTTTCCGTGGTCGGCGACCATCCCTATCCTGGCGTGCCCGCCGGGATCGTACTGCGACAGAGTCCACAGGGCGGATTCCAGGTCAGTCCCGGAGAGGCCATCTCGCTCGAGGTGAGCCGCTGATGAAACCGGCCGGGCATCTCCAGATTGCACCCTCGCTGCTGTCGGCAGACTTTGCGGCGCTGGGGGACGCCATCGCGCGCGTGGAGGCGGGCGGCGCGGACCTGATCCACGTGGACGTCATGGACGGCCACTTCGTGCCGAACATCACGCTCGGGCCGCCCATCGTCAAGGCCATTCGCAAGCGTGCCCATGTGCCGCTCGACGTGCATTTGATGATCGAGTCTCCGGACCTGTTCGTCGAGGCGTTCGTCGAGGCAGGCGCCGCGAGCCTGACGGTTCACGCCGAAGCGGTCGTGCACCTCAACCGCACCGTGAATTTCATCAAGAGCTTCGGCGTGCGGGCCGGCGTGGCGTTGAACCCCGCGACCCCGGTCGTCGCCCTCGAAGATATCGCGTGCGATGTAGATTACGTGCTGGTCATGACCGTGAATCCCGGGTTCGGAGGTCAGACTTTCATCCCCCGGTCGGAGTCCAAAGTACGTCAGGTGCGCGAACTGCTCCGCCGGGAAGGCAGCACGGCGCCAATCGAGGTCGATGGCGGAATTGACATCCATACGGCGCCGCGGATCGTGGCGGCCGGCGCCGACATTCTGGTCGCGGGAAACTCCATCTTCAACACGCCGGACCCGACGGCGGCTACGCGCGCGCTGCGCGCGGCCGTGCTGGAGTCCGCCTCCTGATGCCCACCTCGGTCACTCGGCTTCGGGTGCGGTACGCCGAAACCGATAAGATGGGCGTCGTTTACTACGCGAATTACTTCGTCTGGTTCGAGGTGGGGCGGACGGATCTGCTCCGCGAACTGGGGTGGTCGTACCGGGAGATGGAACACGCAGGCGTGTCGTTGCCGGTCATCGATGCGCGCTGCGAGTACAAGCGGCCGGCGAAGTACGACGATGAAATCGAAGTGAGGACGGCAGGCCGCATGCTCTCTCCGATCAGGATGCAGTTCGACTACGACGTCGTCCGCCTCGACGATGGCAGCGTTGCCGCAGCAGGCCACACCGTACACGCGGCGCTCGATCCACGGGGCCGTCCCTGCCGCCTGCCGAAACGAATCATCGAGGTGTTCGCGTGAGAGCGTTAGTGACCGGCTGCGCCGGCTTCATCGGCTC
>Ga0310810_10000794_pt1 | contig 32014 bp, 34 predicted proteins | sample NCmetagenome_FD_207641 | JGI IMG/M metagenome (GOLD analysis project Ga0310810, IMG submission 207641) | Soil microbial communities from experimental microcosm in Duke University, North Carolina, United States - NC | ecosystem: Engineered > Artificial ecosystem > Soil microcosm > Unclassified ... | reverse complement strand
CGATGCCGCCGCTCACGAGGAACGCGAACGCGGCGGCGATGGCGAAGGCGCCGAGCGCCTCCCAGATGCTGATGCGTCTCATGTCCGCTCCTTTGTCTGACTATTTTTCGGGTGCAAAGAACGTCCTGCGGATGCCGCAGGAACAGCCCACCTTAGCCTAAGACCGCGGCAGCGTCAAACCGTCCGGCCAGGCGGCCGGCAGGGTTGACAAAGCCTCTAAACTATGCTAATCTAAGCCGTTTCCGTTCCTGGAAACGCGCACCTTCAACCCACATCCCCCAGGAGGCATCGATGCCTGCAACGAATTTCCGTCCGCCGCAGTACGACGACGCCGAGAACGTGGCCGCCCGAGCCCTCATGACCCGGGTCACCGCGACGGTCCAGCCCGTCATCGACCGGATGATCGGGAACGAGTACCGCCTCGTGCCCGGCGCCAGCGTCGGATTCGAGGAGGTCCGCACCGCCGTGTTCATGGCGAGCGGCCGCTTCATCCGCGGGTTCCTGCCGGTCCCGCACGCGGACTTCATGGCCGGACGGGCGCCGCGCATCGACCGCGATCGGGCCCTCGACCGCGCGATGGAAGGCCTGTTCGGCTTCCGGCTCATCACCGCGCTGGGCAGCAAGAAGTACGACTCGCATCGCCGCCACTTCCACTACGGCGAGGCGGTCCCGCTTCACATCGCGCTGCAGCCCGCGCCCGACAAGCTGCCGTTCGAGTGCTTCCGCTCCGCGTTGTTCCACTACTGGGGCTTCGCGCTCGCGCGCCAGGACCAGGTGCTCGAGAGGATCGAGCCGCTCATCGGGCTCCTGCCGAAAGCGGTCCCGGTCGGAGAGATCGTCGGAAAGCCCGACGTCTGGGCGATCATGGTCGCATGAAAGGGCACGGCCCCGTTACGCACTTGCGTGGCGGGGCCTTTTTTTTAAGCCTCCTTTCTAAGACGGGAACCGCCGGGCTGGCGCGCTGCGCGCCGCGGGGTGCGGTCCGGTCCTCACCGTACTCAAGTACGGCTCCGGTCCGGACCCGCACCCACGCGACGCACATCGCATCCAGCCGGGCGGTGAACGCGGACCGGACGAAGATCAAAAAACCCGCGCTGATCAGCGCGGGTTCGGTCGAAGGAAATTCCCTTCGGTGCGGGAGACGGCGAAGAGCATCAGCGCGGTGAGCGCGGCGGCGCCGGCCTGGAACGCGAGGCGTCCGTTCATGTAGCTCGCGGCGAGTATCATGACCTGCGCCGCGGTCATCGTGAGCGACGTGCGCGCGAACGCCGCGTTCTCGGAGCGGCGCATGGCGAAGGCGCCCGCGAGCGTGCAGAGATTGATGGCGAGCACGCCGCCGAACAGCCAGTACGAGGCGATCTTGGCGCAGAGCGCGATCGTCGCGGGACCGTCGGCGAGCGCGATGCTCGCGGCGTGCGCGGCCGCCACGGCGAAGTATTCGGCGAGCAGGACGATGGTGAGCGTCTTGGTGAAATCGGCTTCGGTCGGCGCGTGGCCTTCCATGACAGCTTCCTCCGATGCTAAAGAACACGACCATGCTTCCACGGCGCCGTCGCTCTGGCAAGACCTAGGCCGCGCGCCGTTCCCGGAAATGGAGCGCCTCGGCGACGTGCGGCGCGGTGACGGCCTCCGCGCCCTCGAGGTCCGCGATGGTCCGCGCGAGCTTGATGACCCGGATGACCGCGCGTGCCGAAAGCTTGAGCCGGAACGCCGCGTCCTTGAGCAGGTCGTCCGCGTCCGCAGGCAGCGGGCAGAGCCGCTTGAGGAGCGCGTGGCGCATCTCGGCGTTGGTGTAGATGCCGTGTGCCTTGAGCCTGGCATAAGCGCGGTCGCGCGCCGCCTGCACGCGCGCCCGGACCGCGGACGAAGGCTCAGCCCGCGCGTCGCCGAGCAGCTCTCCCACTTTGATCTTGGGCACTTCGACATGGAGGTCGATGCGGTCCAGGAGCGGCCCGGAGATCTTGCGGCCGTAACGGAGGACTTGCGCGGCCGTGCAGGCGCAGGCCTGTTCCGGGTCCGACGCGAAGCCGCAGGGGCACGGGTTCTGGGCGGCGACGAGCATGAACTTCGCCGGGAAGCGCACCGTCCCGTTCGCGCGCGAGACCGTGACCCAGCCGTCCTCGAGCGGCTGCCGCAGGTTCTCGAGCGCGGCGCGCGGGAATTCCGGGAGCTCGTCGAGGAACAGCACGCCGCGGTGCGCGAGGCTGACCTCGCCGGGACGCGGCCATGTGCCGCCGCCGATGAGCGCGACGCCCGAGGCGGTGTGGTGCGGGGCGCGGAACGGGCGCTCGGCGATGACCGCGGCGCCGGCGTCGTTCGTGCCCGCGACGCTCGCGATCTTCGTGACCTCGAGCACCTCTTCGCGCGTCATCGCCGGCAGGATGGTGGTGACGGCGCGCGCGAGGATGGTCTTGCCGGAGCCGGGAGGCCCGGAGAGCAGGACGTTGTGGCCGCCGGCCGCGGCGATCTCCAGCGCGCGCTTGGCGTGCGGCTGGCCGACGATGGCCGCGAGGTCGAAGTCCGGCGGCGTCGCGGCAGCGGACGCCCATTGCCGCGGTTCGGCGGGGGAGAGCGGCGCCGCGCCGATGAGATGCTGCATGAGCGCCGGCAGCGACGGGACCCCGAAAACGCGAATGCCGGAGGCGAGGGTCGCTTCTCCGGCATTGGCTTCGGGTACGTAGAGCTCGTCATAGCCGCGTTCGGCGGCCATCAGCGCGACGGCCAGTATCCCGCGCACCGGCCGCACGCCGCCGTCGAGCCCGAGCTCCCCGACGAACAGGCGTTTCGTCCCTTCGGGTTTCGGCACCGTGTCGCTCGCCTCCAGGATGGCGACCGCGATGGGCAGATCGTACGACGGTCCTTCTTTCTTTATGTCCGCGGGCGCGAGGTTCACCGTGAGCCGCGTACGCGGGAACGGCAATCCGCCGTTCTTGAGCGCGGTCTTGATGCGTTCCTTCGATTCCTGGACCGCGGCATCGGGCAGCCCGACGATGACGAAGTTCGGCAGGCCCTGGGCGATGTCCGCCTCGACGCCAACGGGCGTCGCGTCGATGCCGACGAGCGCCGCCGAATGGATGATCGATGCCATAACGAGAGTCGAGAGTTTAGAGTTTAGAGTCGAGAGCGAAGGAAGGCGGCGGGTTCTTAGCAGGGCATCCGGATGGGCGCAAGTGCGTTGACAATCCGGGGTGCCGGGCGTCCAATGCCCGCGGAGGTCCCTTGCTTCGGAAGGGTAGGTGGAGGATGGGAACGGACCGTGCAGTATTGGAACGTTTCCTTCGGGAATGCGGACGGGAGAGCCTCGTCGCAACGGTGACGGAGCGGCTCGAGCCGTTCTTTCTCAAGGCGGAGACGGGCGCGTACGCGCTCGCTCCTTCGTCGGAGGTCGCGGAGGTCCGCGCGGCTGGCATCATCGCCGCGGCCATCGGTTCGCCGGTCGCCGCTGTCGAGACCCTGTCCGTGAGCGCCATGCTTTCGGGCATGACCCGCGGCGAACGCGCGCGACATCTGACGGCCAGCGGCGTCACCATCAAGGACGGCCTGTGGCTGCGGCTCATGCGCGAGCATGCGGACGCGTCCGGCGGCGTCGCGCAGGCGCTCTATCCGCCGTTCCATCGCGCGCTCGGCAGCGGACTGCGCGCGGCGTTCGAACGCTCGCTGCGCCCCGCGATCGGCGGCCTGTCCTGGATGGGCATGACGACCTCGCTCGGCGACGTGCTGACGCTCGGCGCCTGGAACGGCCTGGAGGAAGCCATCCTGTATTGGGCGGCGTCCGTCATCATGGATGACGCGTCGCGCGCGGAAAGGCTCGCGTCGCTCCTCGAGCTCATGGCCTCGGCGGTCCCTCTGTGCGAGAGCGACGGTCGGCCGGGAACCTGGCTGATGCTTTCAGGATGATCCCTTCGCGGGGTCATTTTTTGTTGCCGCCATCCCTGCTACGGTGGGGGCGCCCTTCCGTGAAGGTGATCCGTGCAAGGAGGCAGGCATGTGTTGAGGAAGCTGCTCTTTCATCCCGCCGCCGGGGCCTGTTACGTAGTTCTTTCGTCGCTCCTGATCGTCCGGCTCACGGGACCGCCGGAAACGCCGCTCGCGCTGCTCGCCACGCTGTCGCTCGCGGCCATCGCCGCCGTCGCGGCGTTCCTGTTCGTCGCTGCGCCCGCGCGTTTCGCCGGCGCCGCCGGCACGGGCGTGCTCGCGATGCTCATCGCCGGTCTCGGCGCCGCCATCATCGCCGTCACGCTGGCCGCTTCCGCGTTCGGCATGGGACCCTCGTTCCCGTACGCCGGACTGGCGATCGTCGTCGCGCTTTCGACGTTCGCCATGGTCTCCGTCCGCAAGGACGGGTGACGCTCTCGCCGCCCCATCGCCGGGGCGGCCTTTCGTTCCCGCGCGTCGACCCTTGGCAGCAACGGAACGCATGTTAGACTTCCCGCATTGCTCTTTTCCGGTCCACGGCAAGCTACGGGAGGCAGTCCGATGTCGCAGGAACAGACGATGGATGAGGAGTGCGATTGCACCTGTCATGGCGACCCCGACGGGGAGGTCGAAGCGCACGCCATGCCGTGCTGCATGCGCTGCACCCATTGCGGGAAGGCGATCGAGGTCGCCTTCTGGGCGACGCATTCCGCGGAATGCGGGTGCGAACGGCGCACGACCGCCTGATGTCGTTCTCGTTCTTCCGGCCCCTAAGGGCCGTTTTTCTTTTGCTTGACGTGTTGTACGAACGTACAGTAAGCTGTCCACAACGGGGGGACTGTCCCCGAATTGTGGAAAACCGCCATGACCAAGACCTCCGACCATCTCGCCAAACTCAAGAAGTTCCATAGGGACCACAAGCGCATGCCGAGCTACGGCGAACTCGCCGCCCTGCTCAAGTTCAGGTCCAAGAACGCCGCGCAGTACCTCGTCCGCAAATGGCAGGAGGCCGGCATCGTCGGCAAGGACGCGGCGGGCAAGATCGTCCCCGGCCGCCTCTTCCGTCCGGTGAAGGTGCTCGGCACCGTCGCCGCCGGCTGGCCGTCCCCGGCCGAGGAAGAGAACATCGACACCATCTCGCTCGACGACTGGCTCATCCGGAACCGCGAGGCCAGTTTCATGCTGAAGGTCTCGGGCGATTCGATGATCGACGCCGGCATCAGGCCGGGCGACATGGTCATCCTCGAACGCGGACGCGAACCGAAGGCCGGGGACGTCGTGGTCGCCGAGGTCGACCGCGAATGGACCATCAAGTACTTCGAGCGTCGCGGCGGCAGGGTCACGCTCGTGCCTGCGAACAAGGCCTACCGGCCGATCGTCGCCGAAGAGGAGCTGAAGATCGCCGGGGTCGTGACCGCGGTCATCCGCAGGTACTAAAAAAGACCGTCCGGGAGCGGGCGGTCTCACAGTCGCAGGACGACCATCTTCATGCCGCGGGGGCTGCGTGCTTCGAGCGCGTCCATCATCGCGTCCTCCGTGGGGAAGCGCGAGGCGTCATGGAGCAGCCACCAGTAGGCGTCGTCGCCGACGGCGTCCTTGTGGATGCCGAGCGGGATGGCGCCGCCCTCCAGCACCTCGGTCAGGATGGCCTTCACCCGGTCGCGCGTCGCCGGTCGGGCCTTGGCCAGCTTCTTATAAAGAGAAGCGGCGAACGTCAGCAAGTGCATCGTTGCCTCCTTGGAAAGAGCTTCGCCGGAGCTTCAAGTTCCGAGCCCCGAGCTTCAAGCTCGAAGCTTGGCGCTCGAAGCTTCGAAACGGTACCGCCGAGCCTAACTTTTCAGCAGCCTCCCGTCAATCCTATGCCCCACGGCCCCCTCATGATCGGTTCCTGGCCCCGCGCTATCGTCCACATCGACGGCGACGCCTTCTTCGCATCGGTCGAGCAGGCCATGCATCCGGAGTGGAAGGGCCGCGCGGTCATCACCGGCAAGGAGCGCGGCATCGTCGCGGCCGCGAGCTACGAGGCCAAGGCCAAGGGCGTGGCGCGCGGCACGCCGCTGTGGGAAGTGAAGAAGATCATCCCCGACGCCATCATCGTACCGTCGGACTACGAGACCTACTCGCTGTTCTCGAAGCGCATGTTCGAGATCATGCGGCGGTTCACGAACATCGTGGAGGAGTACTCCATCGACGAGGCCTTCGCCGACATCACCGGCCTGCGCCGGCCGTTGCGCGCTTCGTACGTCGACATCGCCAAGCGCATGAAGACGGCCATCCAGGCCGAGCTCGGCATCACCGTGACGGTCGGCCTGTCGCTCTCCAAGGTGCTGGCCAAGATCGCCTCGAAGCGCAACAAGCCGGACGGCTTCACGGCCATCCCCGGCACGAAGATCCACGAGTTCCTCGCCGGGCTCGACGTCGAGAAGCTCTGGGGCATCGGCGCGCGCACCGCCGCCTACTGCCGCCAGCTCGGCATCAAGGATTCGCTCGACCTGGCGCGGCGCGACGAGGCCTGGATCGCCAAGCACTTCACCAAGCCGCATCAGGAACTGTGGGCCGAGCTCAACGGCGAATCGGTTTACCCGGTCACGACCGAGGAAAAATCGTCGTACTACACCATCGGCAAGACGCGCACCTTCACGCCGCCGTCCGCGGACAAGTCCTACGTCTTCGCGCAGCTGCTCAAGAACGTGGAGAACGCCTGCATCAAGGCGCGGCGCCACAAGCTCCTGGCGCACGGCGCGGTCTTTTTTCTCAAGACGCAGGAGTTCCGCCACGCCGCGGTCGAGGCCGCCTTCACGCGTGCCACGGCGTACCCGATGGACGTCGTCGACATCGTCCGCGACGCCTTCGAGACGATGTATCGTCCCCGGACGCAATACCGCGCGACCGGCGTGGTGCTCCTTGGCCTCGAGCCGGGCGGCGCCGCGCAGCTCTCGTTGTTCGAGCCGGCGCTCAGGCTCGAGAAGATGCAGAAGCTCTACGCCGCCGTGGACGATCTCGCGGCCAGGATGGGCAAGCACGCGGTGCACCTGGCCGGCAGCGCCGCGGCCCACAAGACGCCGCAGCACGTGCAGGACCGCGGCGACATCCCGATACGAAAACTCACCCGTCTGAAGGGTGAGACCGGGCGCATACATCTGACGATACCGTTACTGCTTCGTCGCGTCCGCTGAGGGTTTCTTGGGCGAGGTAAAGTACAGCGACGCGAGGCCGAAGACTATCATGCCGTCGGCGACGTTCACGGCCGAGCGGCCGAAGAAAATGAGGTAATCGATGGTCGCCGCGTACAGATAGCGGTCGGCGAGGTTGGAGATCGCCCCCAGGATGACCAGGAAGAGGATGCCGGCGCGGACCTTGTCGCGCGACAGCGACCTGACGAAGAAGACGAAAAGCAGCGCGAAGATGACGATCGCCGCCGGCCAGTACACGTTCGGGGGGAGCGGCAGGCTGAAAGCAATGCCCTGGTTGCGGAAGAGCGAGAACGAGAACGCGCCCGGATGCTCGTCCGTGCCGCGGGCCAGGGCGAGCTCCTTGAGGAACCGGTCCAGCACGAAGCACAAGACCGCAGCCGCATACCACAGCCACGGTCTTTGCCGTTCTTTGATCGTTCTTTGTTCCTCCTTCGCGAGCGTCTGCGTCCGGAACTCCATCTCGGCCGCGCGGAGGTCGCCGTGCGCCGCCGTCATAGCGTCTAGAATTCCTGGGTGAACGATTTCTTGCAGTCGATGCACGAGCTCGACGCGGGCCTGGCGCGCAGGCGCTTCTCGTCGATCTCCTTGTTGCAGTATTTGCAGGTGCCGTACGTTCCCTTATGGATCCGTTCGAGCGCCTTTTCGACGTCGCGAAGCGAGGCTTCGAGGGTCCTCTCCAGCGTCAGGTTGGTGCTGTACATGTTGACCTCCTCGGCGTTCTCGTCCTCCTTGTCGCCCATGTTCGGGAATTGGGCGTCGAAATCATCCTTGTTCTTGGGATTCTGCTTGGAGAACTCGGCCAGCTCGTCTTGCAGGCGCTTCTCTTCCTTTTTGAGCAGGGTCTCGGCTTCCTGGAGAAATTCTTTGGTCATAAAAAGGCGACCGGGGCCGCGGAATGGGTATCGACCCCCAGTATACTATCCCCCCGGACAAAGGCAAATTTTGCCCCAGCCTGGGCAAAAACGGGGTGAAGAAAGTCGTTTTTTTGCAAAAAGAAAATCGGCACCAGAAGTTTTTGGCCGAAGAAGTATTCATGCCTCACTGGCGCCGATAAAGTCCTCTGGAATGTGCCCGTTGCCGGGTGTCATCGCTCGGTTCCAGGGATCTGGAACGGAATGAAGACACCCGAACGGACAATCATTGCCCGAGGTGAAAGAACAAAGCCTTCTCTACCTATCCCCGGTGGAGCCCCCAAGGGTAAGCGGGGGATACCGAATGCCTTTTTTTGAATTTTGTTTTGGTATTCAAGAAGCGGCAAAAGGATGAGTAAAGAAGAGGGAAACGGTCCCGACGGGGTTTGCGTCCGGAGCATTTCTCTTCTGCATTGGATTGTAAGGTGCCTTACCCTCGTGCCATCAGTATACCAATTTTCAGGAGGCCGGTCAATCAGCACAGAGCATCAAAAAAACCGCTGGGTGGAGCGGAATTTTCGCTATCGTGTGGATGAAGTGAACACGGGTTTTGTTCAAGGGTCGGGCTTATCCCCCTAAGTTATCCACAGTACTGCCAGTGTATCCACAGATAACGACCTCGTTATCCACAGTTAATCCCAGCGTCAGATCATGGATGCCGTAAGTCGTCGCATAGCCTGCAAGCTTGGGCCACGGGGCCAGGGTCTTGGCAGGTTCTTTGACCCGGACGAGGGAATTGTCGGGGCCGGTCGGACACGGGGTCGGGGCGGCACCCCGCGCCGAACCGTCGCGGAAGGCGGCGAGGAGGGACGGGTCCGTGGCGATGAGCGAGCCATGAACGCCGTCGGAACCGACCAGCAGCCGTGCGTCGCCGGAACCGATCACGGCGTCGTTATCGTCCGCCGCCGCAATGGGGGCGTTCAGCCGGTATTCGATCGCGGCGTCGCCGTCGGGCAGGGCGAAAGGCGCGTGGTCCGGATGGGCGGCGGCGTAGTACCCGGCCGTGATGCGGCGGGCTTCTTTCGGGGCCACGCCCGGGAACCAGGCGAGCGAGGACGTTCGTCCGCCAGCCGCGTTGAGCCACAGCGCGTACGGCGAGGAAAGGGCGGCACGGAACGCGACGCCGGCCTCGGCGAGCATCGCGCGGTCAGTGCCTTCGGCGGCGGTCCCGGCGCCGAGCAGCACTCTGGACAGGTCGATGCTGGGCGACATCTCCGCGACCGCGACGTCGGCGTCGATGCGTTCGATGCCCGGCCTGTCGGCGTGCCCGGCGGAAGCGCGATAGCCGAAGAGCGAGCGGCGCGACGCGGCCGTCTCGAGCTTCATCAGCCTGGCCATGAACGAGCCGTTCCGGAGCGTGATGCCGCCGACGATCGCTCCCAAGGGTTCGTCCTGGAGACCGGCGAGCGTCTCGGCCGCGGCGGACGGCAGGAGCGACGCGGGGACGGCGTAGATCTGGACGGGGAAGGCGGAGCGCAGCAGCGCGAGCGCTCGCCGGCGACCGCGGTCGTCGGCGAACGAGGCGTGCGCGGCCATGGCGACCCGCGCCGCGGTGTCGAGCGTGCCGTCGTGGACGAGGTAGTGCCGGTCGTCGAGCGCGTCGGCGCCGCGTTCACCGAGGATGCGCCGTTCTTCTTCGGACGGCCGGAAAGGCGCGCGCCAGGCGAGCATGGTGCCGTGACGCGGCGCGTCGTCGCCCGGCACGATGAAGACCGCGACCTCGTCGGGGTGCACGCCCGCGGGCAGCTGCGATGAGGTGGAGAGCAGCGCTTCGGACGCGGCCCGTCCGTCGGCGTGCGCGTACAGCACGGCGTTCGCGGGAACGAAGGCAGCGATGGTGTCGCGGGGAACGAGGAACATGCGCGTCGCGGCGATGACGGCGGCGGCGCAGAGAACGCCCGCAACGAAGAGGGGGGCGACGGACGTGCCGCCACCCCTCCTTGCTTCGCGGGTAAAGATGTTCCCGTTCTTTCTCATCAGCGTTGGCCGGGGCGCGGGCCGCGCGGCGCGAAGCCGCCGCCTCCGGCGTTGCCGCCGCCCATGCCGGCCGGCGGTTCCTGCGGGATGCCGAGGTCCGTGCGGGCGCGCTTGATCGAGAGGTTCACGCGGCCGAGCTCGTCGATCTCGATGACCTTCACCGGGACGATGTCGCCGACCTTCACCATGTCAGTGACGCGGCCGACGCGCCACGGCGCCATCTCGGAGATGTGCACCAGGCCTTCCTGGCCGGGGAGAACCTCGACGAACGCGCCGAAGTCCATGATGCGCGTGACCTTGCCTTCCTTGAACAGTTCACCGGGCTTGAGCTCGCGGGTGAGGTCGCGGACCCACTGCGCGGCCTTATCGAGGCCGGCCTTGTTGGCGGAGCAGATGGTGACCGTGCCGTCGTTCTCGACGTCGATGCTCACGCCCGTCTCCTCGATGATCTTGTTGATCATCTTGCCGCCCGGGCCGATGACGTTGCGGATGAGCTCGGGGTTGATCTTGATGGTCTCGATGCGCGGCGCGTAAGGCGAGAGCTCGGGGCGCGGCGCGGCGATGGCCGCTTCCATCACGTCGAGGATCTTCATGCGGCCTTCCTTGGCCTGCGCGAGGGTTTCTTCGACGATCTTCGGGGTCAGGCCCGCGGTCTTGGTGTCGAGCTGGATGGTGGTGATGCCCTGGCGCGTGCCGCCCACCTTGAAGTCCATGCCACCTTCGCCGTCCTCCAGGTCCTGGAGGTCGGTGAGGATCTTGTAGCTGGAGGCGTCGGAAGCGAGGCCCATGGCCACGCCGGCGACCGGCCGCTTGATCGGCACGCCCGCGTCCATGAGGGCGAGGGTCGAGCCGCAGATGGAGCCCTGCGAGCTGGAGCCGTTCGAGGACAGCACTTCGGAGACGACGCGGATGGTATAAGGGAACTCTTCCTTCGTCGGGAGCACGGGCATGAGCGCGCGCTCGGCCAGGCCGCCGTGGCCGATCTCGCGGCGTCCGGCGCCGCCGATGCGGCCGCATTCGCCGACCGAGTACGGCGGGAAGTTGTAGTGATGCATGTAGCGCTTCTTGCCGACCTCTTCCATGCCGTCGAGGACCTGGACGTCGGCGGGGGCGCCGAGCGTGACGACGGAGAGGACCTGCGTGTCGCCGCGAGAGAACAGGCCGGTGCCGTGCACGCGGGGGAGCAGCGCGACCTCGGCGGACAGCGCGCGGATCTCGTTGAGCGCGCGGCCGCCGACGCGCTGGCCCTTGTCGAGGATGGCGCGGGTGACCGCGGCCTCGACGATGTCGTCGAAGGCGTGCGCCGCGTGGTCGCGGAGGTCCTCCTCCATGCCGTCCTTCTCCAGCTTGTCCTTGAGCTCGGCGCGGAGCGCGGAGAGCGCGTTGCGGCGCTCGGTCTTGTTGACGTTCGCGCCGGCGAACAGCACTTCGGGGAAGCGCGTTTCGAGATAGGCCTTGGCCTTGGCGATCGCCGCTTCCTTGGCCTGCAGCGCGGCTTCGTCGCCTTCCGCCTTGGCCATCAGCTCGCGGGCGTCCTGCTTCTTGCGGCCCGCGGCCGCGACGACCTGCGCGATGAGATCGATGACCTCCTTGAGATGCTTTTGGCCGAACATGATGGCCTCGTACATGTCCTTCTCGGGGACCTCCTTGGCGTTGGCCTCGATCATGACCGCCTTCTCGGTCGTGCCGGCGACGACGACGTCGACATCGCCGTTCGCGCGCGCTTCGAAGCTCGGGTTGATGATCCATTCGCCGCCCACGCGGCCGACGCGGATGCCGCCGATGGGGCCGTCCCAGGGGATGTCGGAGATGGCGAGGGCGCAGGACGCGCCGACGAGCGCCGGTATGTCGGTGTCGTTCTCGAGGTCGGCCGCGAGGCATTCGACCACGACCTGGACGTCATGGCGGACGCCGTACGGGAAGAGCGGCCGGATGGACCGGTCGATCATGCGGCCCGTCATGATGGCCTCGTCGGTCGGGCGGCCTTCGCGCTTGATGAAGCGCGAGCTCTTGATCTTGCCCGCGGCGTAGAGCTTCTCTTCGTACTCGACGGAGAGGGGGAAGAAGTCGACGCTCTCGCGCGCCTTCGACGCGAGGGTCGCGGTGGCGAGGATGACCGTGTCGCCGTAGCGGACGGTGCAGGCGGCGTTCGCCTGGTTGGCGAGCTTGCCGGTCTCGATGGTGAGGGTCTTGCCGCCCCACTCGGCCTGGAAGCGCTTGGCTTCTGCCATAGCGATGTGTGCGCCGGGCGGGTGCGTTCGTCCGAAGGCTTCAGACCACGGGCTTCCGTCGGGACGGTCGCTTCGGTCTGCGTGTCTTCGGGCGAGGTATTTCGCCCGGCGCGTTAATGCGATCAAAGTTCGAGGTCTCCCGCCGGTCTCTCTTCGGACGTCCGCGGGCGGCGGTCGCCGCGCGGCGCGCGAACTCCTCTCGGCTGCCGTGGCGGGTTCTTCTTCGCGCCCGCCGGCGGCGGCTTGATGAGGTAGCGCTCCTTGTCCGCTGAGAGATCGGTGAAATCGTCGACGGCGGCGACGAGCTTGCCGGAGGTCGTTTCGCGGAAGGCGATGACCTCGACCTGGCGGCCGTGATGCTTGAGGTATTCGACGAGCTCGACGAAGTCGCCGTCGCCAGAGACGAGCACGATGACGTCGAGGATCTCGCCGATGCGGATGGCGTCGACGGCGATGCCCACGTCCCAGTCGGCCTTCTTGGCGCCGGATTCGAACACCTGCACGGGGCGTTCCTTCGTCTCGAGGCCGCGCTGGAAGAGCGCGTCGAAGAACGGCTGCTCGTCGCCCGTGGCCTTCACGACGTAGGCGATGGCCCGGATGAGCTCGCGCCCGGCGACGGCGGTCTCGAGGATGTTGCCGAAATTGACCTTCGAGTTATAGAGGTGCTTGGCCGAGTAATACATGTTCTGGACGTCGATGAAGACGCCTACCCGCTGGTCTTTGTGCTTGATCATAGATGTCGGTCAGCTGCGAGCTTTGAGCTGCGAGCTATTTCCTTTGAAAACGCGAGAACGCCGGGCAATGCCCGGCGTTCATCATATCACGCGGCGATCTTGAGCTGCTCAGCGAGCTCGGCGTACGCCTTGGCGTCCTCACGCTTGAGGTACTTCAGAAGGCGGCGGCGCTCGCTGACCTTGCGCATCAGGCCCTTCCGCGAGGAAAAGTCCTTTTTGTGGCTGAGAAGGTGGCTGGTGAGGTCCTTGATCTCGGCCGTCAGGATGGCGATCTGCACCTGCGGGGAACCGGTGTCCTTCTCGTGGGTCTTATACTTTTCGATGATCTTCTCTTTTTGGCGCTTGTCCAACATGGCTGTGCCGGCGGGTGCCGGAGGTTCACGAGCGTCCTAGCCGGGGCCGGGACGTCGCATGATTTACCTGCCGATGGTAGCAGCGGCCCCTCATAGTGTAAAGAGCGGCAGGGGTCCCGGGGGGCATAAAAAAAGGACCCCTGTGACGGGGTCCTCGGGTCAGGCGTGCTCGTCCCTCCGCGGCAGCGGAGGCGGGGTCGTGCGTGCGCGCGGCCTGATGTTGGTGAGCGGGAAGAGCAGTCCGAGCGCGATCGCGTCCTTCTCGCCGAAGAACCTGAGGATGCAGGCCTCGTCCGCGCTGATCGGGCCGCAGACGACCTCGATCACCGGGTCGGGATCCTCCTCGGACTCGATGTCTTCGGTGGTCAGCTCGATGACGTGGCCGTCGTCGAGCTCGAGGGTCACGTCGCTCCCTTCGATGGCGACGATCTTCGTCGCCGTGACCGCCGGCAGGATGGGGGTTGCGAGCGGCGAGGGTTCCCCGCCGAACGCGCCATCGAAGTCGAGGTCATCGACTCCCTCTCCGGTGCCAGAGAGCTGCGCGAGGCCGGCGAACGGCACGAGGCCGTTCGACGGATCGAACTGCGCGAGGAGCGCGGCGTTCTTCTCGTCCTGCTCCCGGCGGAGCTTGTCGAGCTTCTCGTCCGCGGCGCGGAGCTCGGCGGCGAGCCGTCCCCGTTCCGCCTTCAGTCGCTCGATCTCGGCCAGCGGGTCCTCCGCCTTGGCCTGGACCGTTCTGGCCGGCTCCGCGAGGAGCGCGGCCGCACGGGCCGGGGCTTCGGACGGGCGGGACGCGACCGTGGCCCTGACGACGAGGCTGACGAGCTCCGAGAAGAAGAAGTCCTTCTCGATACTGCTCGCCGCTTTGTCGCAGGCCAGGTCGAAGATGATGCGCGCTTCGGCCATGTAGCCGTTGCGGACCATCTCGACGAGATCGGCGTCGGTGACGCCGAGCGCGATGGGGGATGACGCCGCCATGGCGAGGCATTCGCGGATGACCGTGACCTCGTCGGCGACGTCGCGCAGATGCTGGTGCGTGCGCACGAGGCGCAACGCTCTCTTCGCTCTCTCGAAAAATTCCTGATCGGCCATGACGTCCTCCTGCGGATCGGATGTGTGTGGAAGGTTCAATGGTCGGCCGGCCCCTCTCGGGGACCAGGCAGACCCCGATTCTTAGCAAAAAAAGAGGCTTTTGTCAAGACTGGCGGCGCGCTTCCTTTGCGGGGCTCGCGTAGGGTATGCTGAAGGCGTTATGGCCAAGGACCGGACGCTCATCAGCGACTTCATGACCTACCTCGAGGTCGAACGGAACCGTTCCGAACGGACGGTGAAGAATTACGATTTTTACCTGCGCCGGTTCTTCACGTGGGCGCAGCATGTGCCGCCGGAGAAGATCGATCTCGACCTCGTCCGCAAGTACCGGGTGTGGCTCAACCGGGCCAAGGACCAGCATGGGCGGTCGATGAAGAAGAACACGCAGAACTATCATCTCATCGCGCTGCGGTCGTTCCTCAAGTACCTGGCGAAGCGCGACGTGAAGACGCTCGCGCCGGAGAAGATCGAGCTCGCGAGGATGCCGGAACGGTCGGTGGCGTTCCTGGACGCGCCGGAGCTCGAGCGGCTGCTCGAGGCGCCGCTCGTCGGGCGCAAGGGGGAGGAGCCGCCGTCGCTCCTGCAGCTGCGCGACAAGGCCATCCTCGAGATGCTGTTCTCGACGGGGCTGCGCGTCTCGGAGCTGGCGGGGCTCACGCGCGAGATGGTGAACCTCAAGCAGGAAGAGTTCACGGTGCGCGGCAAGGGCGACAAGCCGCGGGTCGTGTTCCTCTCGAACCAGGCACGGCATTGGCTGCAGCTGTACCTCGACCGCCGCGGCGACGTGGAACCGCACCTGTTCGTGAGCCACGACCGCGCGGCGAACGGCCGCGAGTACGACGGCGGGCTCACGCCCCGCAGCATCCAGCGCATCGTCGAGCATTACGCCCGCGTCGCCGGCATCACCAAGCGCATCACGCCGCACACCGTGCGGCACACGTTCGCGACGGACCTGCTCAGGAACGGCGCGGACATCCGCAGCGTGCAGACGCTGCTCGGCCATTCCTCGATAACGACGACGCAGATCTACACGCACATCACCGACGAGAGGCTCCGGGAGGTCTACGACGCGTTCCATGCGAAGAGACGCAAGAGATGAGCTCCGCACGGGCCCTTTTGCCCTGCGGGATATGCATTGACGCGCCGCTCTTTGCCTGATATTCTCCGCGCGTGGTTTTTACGCCCGGGGGAACGCTCGACGGTTTCCACAGACCGTTCACGCGCCCGTAGCTCAGTTGGATAGAGCAGCTGCCTTCTAAGCAGCAGGTCGGACGTTCGATTCGTCCCGGGTGCACCATGGTGGCCTTAGTGTAATGGTCAACACAGGAGGTTGTGGTCCTCTTAATATGGGTTCGATTCCCATAGGCCACCCCAAGAAAAACCGACCCTCTCGCAGGGTCGGTTTTTCTTTGAGGTCGAGGCCTACGGGAATCGAACGGGCAGGTCGCGCCCGCCTGGCGCGACACAGCGAGCGGTCGTAAGGAAACGGAACGATGCGACCGCTCCATGCAGCGACGCCACGCGCTCCGTCGAGAGCGCGTGAGCGGAGCGTCGCTCGAGTGAATGTCTTCACTCGGGCGCTGACCCGGGGGTCGCGCCTGCCTGGCGCGACACAGCGATCGGGCGCAAGGAAACGGATGAATCCGCCCGCTCCACGCAAGCCTCGCCTCGTTCGAAGGCGGGGCGCGAAATTCCCATAGGCCACCCGTTAAGCCCCCCATACTAGCGCAAAAAAAAGCATATGCTACGGTCACCCCGTTCTTTCAATGAGCCTGGCGAAAAGGCCGGAAAAGGAGTCCGCCATGGACGCAACGTCAAAAGGTCCCGTTCCCGCCGCGAAGTGGGCGGACCGCATCAGGATCTTCAGCGGTTCGCCGGCGCAGGCGGTCGAGATGACCCCGGAGGAGCTGGCGCAGCCGCTCCCGGACCCCTATCGCGTCATCGATCTCGAGAAGACCGACGAGGAAAGTGCGGCCATCGGCGAGATCGTCGCTGCCGTCAACGACCTCCGCAGGCTCTTCTGCGGCTACGGGCCGCTCGCCATCGCCGAAGAGCGGGTGCACATCCTCTCCGAAGAGGAGTTCCACGCCAAGATCGCGCCGTCGCGCTTCCAAGGGAAGTCCAGGTTCGGCCACGTCTACCTCTGGCGCGGCTGGCCGCTTTCCGACCTCATGGCGCTCCTCGCGCACGAGCTGATGCACGATGTCTCGTACCTCTGGATCGACTTCTGGGCGCCCGGCGCGGTCTCGGCCGACGGCGTCCGCTGGCCGCCGTTCGTCGAACGCCGCCAGGGGATGGTGCTCATCGACCCGAGCTACGGCACCTGGCTGCCGCATTTCCACGGCCTGAACGAGTGCGTGACGGAGACCTCCGCCGTGCTCGTCCGGAAGATGGCTGCGGGCCGGACGCGTCTGCTCGACGCCGCCGGCCGCGAGCGTCTCGCGAAGTTCGTGACCTCGGAACCGTTGTTGGCCTTCACTGACGCGCTCATCGCCGCGTCTGCCGGGCCGGGCGGCGACACCGTCGCCGCGTGGACGGCGCTGTTCCGCGACAACCTCGCCGGGACCGGCGAGTTCCTGCGACTCCTGGACGCCCGACTGCCTGGCGCGACCGAGGTGCTCCGGGCGACCGGCGCCCGGCCGACGGAGCTCCTGCCCGCCGCCGAGAAGCTCGGTCTCGAAAGCGCGGCCACCCTCATCCGGCTCTACTGCCGTTGACGCTTCGATCCCGTCCCCCCAGGGCGGGATCTTTTGTCCCATTCATTTTAAAAAATAAGGCGGCAATGAAAGATTTGTCCGTACCGGGCGTCCTCCTATCTCATAGGAGGCACGCCATGCTGAAGACGCTCATTCTGCGCATCCGCGCATCCCTGGACCGGTTCGTCCGCAACCACATCGTCGATGACGAAGAGAACATCTGGCCGGGCCTGACCGCGCTCGAATACCACGAGCAGGAAACGCCGCCCCGCCGCCTCGAAGTCGCCCATCATTAGCAGCAAAGCCCGCGCGGCGGGCTTTTTTCATTACGGGGATGGACGCGCGGAGCCGCGGCCTGTACCATCCCGCGCGACAGCACCTTCACAACCCGAGCAACGGGAGGAAACATCATGTCACTACGCCACGTCATCCGCGCCCAGCAGTTCGACCGGCCATGGCTCGAATCGTTCTTCGGACACGCGTCCGCGATGGAAGCCAGACGCCGCGGCATCGCCGATATCCTGAGAGGGAAGATCATGGCGACGCTGTTCTACCAGCCGTCGACGCGCACGCGTCTGTCCTTCGAGACGGCGATGTACCGCCTCGGCGGCGAAGTCATCTCGACGGAGAACGCCAAGGAGTTCTCCTCGGCGGCCAAGGGCGAGAGCCTCGAGGACACCATCCGCGTCCTCGCCGGCTACGCCGACGCCGTCGTCATCCGCCATCACGAGATCGGTTCCGCCAGGCGCGCCGCCGCGCTCGACGTCGTCCCCGTCATCAACGCGGGCGACGGCGCGGGCCAGCACCCCACGCAGGCGCTGCTCGACCTCTACACCATCAGGAGCCGTCTCGGCCGCATCGACGGCCTGACCATCGCCATGGTCGGGGACCTCAAGTACGGCCGCACCGTCCACTCGCTCGCGTACCTGCTCGCCAAGTTCAGCGTGGCCAAGATCTACTTCGTCGCGCCCGGCCTCTGCGCCATGAAGGACGGCGTGAAGGACTACCTGCGCCGGCACGACGTGCCGTTCGAGGAGACCGACGACCTTGCCGGCGTCATGCGCATGGCGGACGTCGTCTATCAGACGCGCATCCAGAAGGAGGCGTTCTCCTTCGAGGAGCTGCGCGACGAGTACGAGCAGGTGCGCCGGAGGTTCATCATCACGACGGCGCTCGCGGACTCGATGCGGCCGGACGCCATCATCATGCATCCGCTGCCGCGCGACGAGCAGAACAACGAGATCGAGCCGGCGGTCGACGCGAACCCGAGGGCGGCCTACTTCGAACAGGCGCACAAAGGCGTGCCGGTCCGCATGGCCATCCTCGACCTCGTCCTGCGCGAAGGCGCGCCGGGCGGAAAGGAGCTGGAACGTGAAGATCGCGATCAGACGGCCTGACGACCTGCACTTGCACGTCCGCCAGGGGGCGATGCTCAGGGCGGTGCTGCCGGCGACGGCGCGGCGGTTCGGCCGGGCGCTCATCATGCCCAACACCGACCCGCCGGTGCTCACCGCGTCCGACGCGGCGGAGTACCGGCGCGCCATCGAAGCGGAAGCGGGCGGGCTCGAGCCGCTCATGGCCGTGAAGCTGGTGGCCTCGACGACGCCGGAGACGATCCGCGCCTGCAAAGGCGCCGTCGTCGCCGGCAAGCTCTACCCGGAAGGCGTGACCACGAACTCGGCGGACGGCGTCAGCGACTTCGCGCGCATGTACCCCGCGTTCGAGGCGATGGAGCAGGCCGGCATGGTGCTGTGCCTGCACGGCGAGACGCCGGGCGTCTTCTCCCTCGACCGGGAGAAGACGTTCCTCGAGACGCTGCGCGGCATCGCGCTCGCGTTCCCGCGGCTGCGCATCGTGCTCGAGCACGTGACGACCGCTGACGCGGTGCGCGAGGTCGAACGGCTGCCGGACACGGTCGCCGCGACGATCACCGCGCACCATCTCTTCCTCACGCTCGACGACGTCATCGGCGGTTCGCTGCGCCCGCACGCGTTCTGCAAGCCGGTGGCCAAGCGGCCCGAGGACCGCGAAGCGCTCATCGCCGCGGCGACCGGAGGGAACCCCAAGTTCTTCCTCGGCACCGACTCCGCCCCGCACCTGCGCGGGAGGAAGGAATGCGACGGCGGCTGCGCCGGCGTCTTCTCCGCGCCCGTCGCGATGGAGGCGTACGCCGCCATCTTCGAACGGCGGGACGCGCTCGGGCGGCTCGAGGACTTCGCCTCGGCGTTCGGCGCCCGCTTCTACGGGCTGTCCCTGAACGAAGGGACGCTGACGCTCGCGCGGGAGCCATGGAAGGTCCCTCCCGAACTTCACGGCGTCGTCCCGTTCCTCGCCGGCGAAACGATCGACTGGCGCGTCGTCTGACGCGCGAAACGAAGACCGGCCCCTCGGGGCCGGTCGTTTTTTTTTTCACATCTTCATCTCGTCGAAGGCCCAGGACAGGACCTCGAGCATCTGCGCGTACGAGACGTCGCGTCTCGCCACGTAGAGATAGAGCACGTTGCCGACCACCTCGACGTTCAGGTCGAACGGCAGATCGTGGATCTTCGCCATGAAGTTCGTCGTCAGAAGCTCGAACGTCGCGATACTGTCGTCCGGATGCGCGCAGACCTGGAACTTCTTGTTGAAGTCCCCGAACTCGGTCTCGATCTCGCGCAGGCCTGCCGGGACGGGCATGAGCCATTGCCGCTTCCTGACCAGGATGTCGCGATGCTCGATGGGCAGTATCGCCTGGGCGACGAGCCAGTTCACGCTCTGGTCCGCGCCCGGATGGGAGACGTAGGTGTAGAACTCGACGACCTTGCCGCGGTACCAGCCGATGACGTGGTTGTTGATGTCCGCCTTACCGAAGGCGTATTGCCCGAAGAGCGCGCCCTTGTCCGGCATCATCAGCCATCCGAAATCGGGGTCGTAGTAAAAGCCGTTCTTGGCCGCGAAGTCGGCGATGGCCGGCTCGACCATCCAGGAGGCTTCGGTCGACTGCCCGATGCCCTCGAGCTTCCAGACGCCGCCCTCGCGCCGGAACTTCCAGTATTCCGTGAACTCCGAGCGGTCGGTGTGCAGCGTGCGCTGCGCCCTGACGTCGACGATCCTGTCGACCGCCCTCGCGCGGATCGTCGCGTCGAACCGGTCCTTCGCGTCGTCCCCTTCGTCGACGAAGCCGGTGATCTCGCTCTTGAGGACCTCGAGATCGTCCATCGCGTTCTTCCGTCCGAGGTTCTGGAGCACGGTAAGTTCGAGGACCATGCGCTTGAGATACTCCTTCGTCAGCAACGTCCCCATCGCATCCGCGTCGAACTCGCTCCAGGCCTTCTGGAAGGCGAAGAAGACCTCGCGCACGCGCGCGTCGAGCGCGGCGGGAGACCAGGCCGGGTCCTTGGCCGCGGCGGCTTCGAGCAAGGCAAGCCGTTCCTTGCGCGCCTGCGCGGCGCGTTTCGCGCTCACGTCGCTCGCGTACCACATGAACGCGAGGAAGGAACCCATGACGAAGAAGATGACGCCCACGCCGAGCGGCGAGATGTCGCCGCCTGAAGAGGAGCCGCTTGAGGAACGGTAGTGGCTGCCGCCGGAGGAATGGCCGCCGCCCCCGCCGCCGCTCGAGGAGCCGCCTCCGCCGGCGCGCGCGAGCACGTCGCCGGCGTGCACCAAAGAAGCGACGATGAACGCCGCGACGAGGATCATGACGATGTTCCGGCCGTGTCTTTTCGGGGCCATAGGACGCTTGCACGGTCATCATACCTCTTTCGGGCCGCACGAGCCCGCGGGGGAGGCGGGCATTGCCGAGGAGGTCCGTTCGTGTTATATTTGAATATATTTGCAATTAAACGTCATTCTATGGCCAAGCTTCTCTCCAAGCTCGTCAACAGCGTGAAAGAAGGCGTCACTTCTGCGCTCAAGGGCGCCGCGGACGTGGGCAGCGCGGGCGTGAAGGCTATCAAAGACGTCACGGTGGACGCGCTCAAGGGCGCGGAAAAAACGGTCACCGCCGGCGTCGACGGCGCGGCCTCGGTCGTGAAGGGCGCGCTCGACGGCATCGCCGATCTCGGCAAGACGACGATCGAGGCGCTCAAGGGCACGGTCAACGGCGCGGTGCAGGGGTTCAAGTCCGCCGGCGGCAAGCAGGAACACGCGGTGAAGGGCGCGGTCGGACAGGCCGTGCGCAGCGCCAAGGACCTCGGACTCGACCTCGGCAAGGCCGCGGTGGCGGCGGTGCAGGGAGCGCTCGAAGGCGTGAAGCAGGTCGGCGGCGACGCGGCCAAGGCGACGAAGGACGCCGTGCTCGCGGCCTATGACGCGGCCAAGGACATCGGCGGCGGCGCGGCCGAGGCCGTGCGTTCCTCGCTCGAGGAGGGCATCGACGGCGCGAAGGACATCCTGAAGTCCATCAAGGAATGAACGCCGAAGGACGCGAACGAAGGCCGGCGGGGACCGCGGTCCTCCCGGCCTTGGGAAGCAGCGGGGGCACGGATGCGTCGAACTACGAATTTTCTCGTAGTATTTTGCCGCGCGTTTTCCGCGCGGTTGCGGGGTTCTTCCGGGGGAACGCGTCATCCGGCGCGGGAACGCGTGCGCGCGGCAGGGGACATGGCATGATGGGTTCGCTGCCGGCCGAAGGCCGGGGCGCGCACTTTCCACGAAAGGACATGACCATGGCCCTTACCATCGCGCTCGGTTCGACGAGCCGCATCAAGACGACGGCGGCGCGCGAGGCCTGCCGCATGCTCGACCTCGAGGCCTTCGTCGTCCCGCACGAGGTCCCATCGGGGGTCCGGACGCAGCCCGTCGGCCGCGAGGAGATCCTGCGCGGCGCGCGCAACCGCGCGCTCGCCGCGCGGGCCGCCGTCGCCGGCGCGATCGGACTCGGCATAGAGAACGGCATCGTCCGCGAGGACGGCCGCTGGTCCGACGTCGCGGCGGTCTTCGTCATCCGTCCCGACGGGAGGGAACGCGTCATCTGGTCGGCGCCCCTCCTTCTGCCCGACGCGTTCGTCGCGCGGGCCGAGGCGGCCGGGTTCGACCGCATGACCGTCGGCGCCGCCATCGCGGAGGCTTACGGCTCGGCGCCGGACGACCCGCATGCCGCGCTTGCCGAAGGTCGGACGCGCACCGAGTTCCTCACCGAGGCCGTCGTCGCCGCGATCGCGGCCGCGCTCGGCATCACCACCGACAAAGGAGCAGCCATGAAGACGGAACATCGCATCGAGATCGGCGGCGTCGTCCGCGACCTGCCCGTGCGCGAGGTCGCGCCCGGGGTCCGCGTCGCGCTGTTCAACATCCTGGGCGACTGGGAACTGGCCGAGGCGGCGGGCAAGGAGCTCGCCGCGCGGCTGCCGGAGGGCATCGACGCGCTCGTCATGCCGGACGGCAAGGCCGTGGCGCTCCTGCACGTCTTGGGGCGCGAGTCGGGACTCCCGACCTTCGTCGCCCGCAAGGAGAAGAAGCCTTACATGGCGGAGCCGGTCCGCGCGGCGACGTACCGCAGCATCACGACCGATCGCGCGCAGACGCTCTACATCGGCGCCGACGGCGCCGCGACCCTCGCCGGGAAGCGCGTCGTCATCGTCGACGACGTCGTTTCGACCGGCGGGACCATCGAGGCGATGAAGCTCCTCATGGCCGAGGTCGGCGCGGAGGTCGTCGGCATCGGCGCCGTGTTCACCGAAGGGGGCGGACGCGCCGACGTCATCGCGCTCGGCGATCTGCCGCTGTTCTGACCGTTTCGCCCGGACCTCGTCCGGGCGTTTTTTGTTATACGGATGCGTGAATGAGAGCCGGCCTGCCTGGGGCATCCCCGTCCGCCGCGGTCCGCCTGGCGGGGACCGAACGGCGGACGCGGGACGCCCCGGCGCGGCCTCCGCTCTCGGCAAAATGCTTCCCGGATGTATTTGGACAACAAAGAAATCCGGCCTCAGAGATGGAATGTTGCCTAACCACTCCGGGCCGGATTTCTCGTCGGATCTTAGAAGTGGCTTCGATGGTGCGGTCTGTTTGGACCCCCGGGTCAAGCCCGGGGTGACAATCCTTTGTCATGCGGCGTCGAACATCTGGCCACACATAATAATTGTCACCCCGCACTTGATGCGGGGTCCAGAAAAAACCGCACCATCGAAGCAGAGCTAAGAGATCCTGCGAGAAATCCGGCCCGCTGAGACGAGCAGGCGCTCCGCGCTTGAGGCCGGATTTCCATCGTTCCCATATCCTCACGCGCCGGCGAACGGACCGCGGGTGGCGGGGGCAACGGGGACCCCGGCAGCGCGCAGGGCTTGTCCCGAGCACTGACGGGGTGGCTGCCCCCGACAGGACCCGCGGGGTGCATCAAGGAGAGTTACAATTTCATCCCAGGCAGGCCGGCTCACGAAGACCGCACGCTGCCCATAAGAAAAAGAAAAACCCGGCCGAAGCCGGGTCGCGGAAAGATCGTGCGCTTGGGGTTCACTGCCGTTCCATCAGGAACTTCACGAGCAGCGGCCAGATCTGCGTGGCGTCGCCGCGCACTTCCGAGAACGTGCCGTCGAGGTCGAACTTCCGCCACGACTTGCCTTCCTCGTAGGTGCAGCCGGAGAGATGGCCGAAGTGCGGACGGTCCGGGCAGACCTTGCAGCCGTACCGGAACTTCCTGATCGGCAGCTCTTCGCCCAGCTCCGCGAGCCGCGAGTTGTGGATCTCGAGCAGCGGCGACACGTTCTGCGTCCAGTTGCGGGGAACCCCGCCGCCGAACGTCCAGATCGCGGCGTGCTCCGCTTCCGTCATCAGGCCGATGAGCCTCGCGCTGTCGAGCTCGAGGTCCATCATCACCTTGCGCTTGCCTTCGAGCACGCGCTGGCGGTTGGTGACGTAGACGTCGTTGCCGAGCTCGGAGTCGACGAACGCCGGCACGAACACCGGGACGCCTTTGGCGTACGCTGACGCCAGGATGGCGCGCTTGCCGGGATGCTTCTCGGCCAGGTACCGGCCGATGGCCGCGTGCAGGATGCTCGGGCTGATCGGCGTCTCGCCGTCGAACCCGTCCATCACCGCGCGCATGATGTCGTCGATGTGGTCGAAGTTCGTCTCCGGCTCGAGCGTGTCCGTGACCCGGTTGAGGGACAGCGCGGCGAGCTCGCCGTCGTCGTCCTTCGGGTCGTACTTGTAGTGCTTGAGCCCGAGACCGGGCACGAGGCCGTGGGCCATGAGCGCGCCGGTGCTCGTGATCGCCTGGACCATGCCGCGGTCGATCAGTTCGCAGATGACGAGCGACATCTGCGCGACGGTCATGGCGCCCGAGAGCGTCAGGAACCGCGTGCAGGCCGGATCGTCCATCGACGCGGCGACGGTGTCGGCCGCGCGGACCATCTGGTCGGCCGTGCCGCCGAGGCGGTCGCGGCGGAGACGGGCGATGAAAGCCGTGGCCGTGAGCGCGGGTCCGCCGAGGCGTTCCCGCACGGCGGCGTCGAGCGCCGGCATGGCGAAGCGCGGGTCGGCGAAGACGGCGTCCGGGAAGTAGCCGTCCTTCACCTGGCCCGGGTTCGCGAGGTCCGTGTCGTTCACGAACAGCGTCGAGCGCGGTTCGCGCAGGGCGAGCGCGGACGCGTGCCGGTCGGCGACGTTGCCCACGACGAGCGCGCGGCTCTGCCGCCACTGCGGTCGCTTGGCGTAGGTCGCCGGCCGCATGATGCGGTAGACGAGGCCTTCCTCGGCCATGCCGCGCAGCAGCCCGCCGAGCGGCGAATCGAGCGCGCCGTCGTAGATGACGATCGGCTTCCTCGGACCGGCGCACCAGTCCGCGAGCGTGGCGGCGGCCTCGCCAAGCATGCGCGCGCCGAACGAGCAGCGGCTCATGCCTTCGAGGACCTCGCCGAACGTCGCGCAGCGCGCGAGGTCGAGCATCTGCAGGGGCTTGAGATCGGGTCTATTGCGGTCGTCCATCGTGATGCCTCCCTTGGATGGAAAGAGCGAATGCCGCGAGCTTGAAGAAGAAAAGCGCCGCGGTCAAGGGGTTGACGCCGCACGCCGGCGAAGCGAAGATGCGGTCGGCACCTTCAAAGCCTTCGGAGGACACCATGGTCCCGTCGATCCTCAACAGCGATCCCGCCGTGGCGGACGTCGTGTTCATCGCCGCCAACAACGACATCTCGTCGTCGTTCGGCAAGGGCGCGGACGCGGCCCCGGCCGCGATCCGGCGCTGCCTCGACTCGCAGATCGAGCTTCGCGAGCCTCGCACCGGCATCGATGCCGCTTCGAAGCTCAAGATCGGCTGGCGCGAGCTCGGCGACCTCAACGGCGACCGGTCGCCGGACGCGCTCGCCTCTGCCGTCGCTTCGGTCGCCGACGCCTGCAGCTCGACGCTCAAGGCCGGCCGCCGGCCGTTCGTCATCGGCGGCGACCACTCGAACGCCATCGGCGCGCTCATCGCGCTCGGGCAGCACCACGATCCCGCCGAGGTGACCGTCGTGCACATCGACGCGCACCACGACCTGCGGCTCGACGACGGCGACTACAACGAGAAGCCGTACGGGCGCTTCGCCCACTGCTCGGCGCTCCGTCCAGCGGCCGACGCCGGGTTCCGCATCGTGAGCGTCGGCATCCGCGCGTTCTCCGCCGAAGAGGAGGAGTACGCACGACGGAAGCGCCGCATCAAGACCTTCTACTGGGGACGCGCGTTCGAATTCCGTCCGCCGTCCGTCGCCGACATCGTGAAGTCGGTGCGCACCGAGAAGGCGTACCTCACCGTCGACGTCGACGGCATCGATCCCGCCTTCATGCCCGCGACCGGCACGCCGGTGTCCGGCGGCCTCCACTGGTGGTACGCCTGGGACCTGCTGCAGGCCGTCTGCCGCCACCGCAAGGTCGTCGGCGCCGATCTCTGCGAGGTCGCGCCGCGCGCCGGCGACGCGCTGACCGAGTACAACGCCGCGCAGCTCGCCTACAACATCGTCGCCTGGGCCTGGGGCCCGCGCTGACCTCGAAGACCCGCATCGCGGGTCTTTTTTCTTTCGCGGTCCGGGGGCTTGCATGTTGCGGGAGCCGGGAGTACCTTCCGGCGGAGGAGAAAGCATGGAAGAGATCCTTATCTCGACGGACATCGAGACGACCGGCCCCGCGCCGGGCCCGGACCTGTACAGCATGTACCAGCTCGGGTCATGCGTCGTCGGCGATCCGTCACAGACGTTCTTCGCGGAGATCGCGCTCATTTCCGAGCGGTTCATCCCCGAAGCGCTCATGGCCTGCGGCCAGACCATGGACGAGCTGCTCCGCAAAGGCGAGCAGCCGCCCGCGGCGATGCTGCGGTACGCCACGTGGGTCGAGAAGATCGCCAAGGGGAAGAAGCCCGTCTTCACCGCCTTCGGCGCCACGTTCGACTGGATGTTCATCGAGTGGTACTTCCAGACGTTCATCGGCTCGAACCCGTTCGGCCACTGCGGGCAGGACATCAAGTCCTACTACCAGGGCATGATGAAGTGCGGCTGGGACGCGACCAAGCTGAGCAAGATCGACCCCCGGTTCCTGTCGGACAAGCCGCACACGCACAACGCGCTCGACGACGCGATCCAGCAGGCGGACATGTTCGCCAAGATGCTGGCCTACAAGCCCTGAGGCCCTTGCGCGCTCGGGGTTTTTCTTATTGGAGAACGAGACCAGAAATAAGAGAGATCTTTCCTCCGGTCTTTGTTCTTTTTTCTTTTATCTCTTATCTTTCTCTTGGAAGGTGACCCATGGACCACAACGAAGTCTCGGCACTGATCCGCGATTGCATCTCCTCGGATCGCTCCGCCCGTGACGCGCGCGAACGCGCTGACGGGCTTCTCGGCTCTTTTCTCCAGGAAGCGAAGGCGGGCGTCGACGCCGCCATCGCCGCGTTCAACGCCGGCGGCCGCGGCACGTACCTGTACGATTCGCACGAGACCAAGGTCTCGATCGTCCGGGACCAGGGGACGCAGAAGGTCTGCGTCACTATCAGCCTCGGCGCGTTCCGGCTCCGGGACTCGGGGCTGACGCTCATGCCGCGGGAGGCGTGGCCGCTCGACGAAGAGCAGCTCATCGGCGAGCTGCGCAACCATCTCGGCAACCATCTCCTGTGGCTGCAGCACTGCCACCTCGGCATCCACCCGCCGCTCGATTACGACATCTTCACCGCCGACCCCGAACTCTAGAAAAGCCGCCTGCTCAGGCGGCTTTTTTCTTTCCTTCGTACGGTTCGGACACCGACCAGAGCCCCTCGAACATCGCCGCGAGCGTCGCGTGCATCTCGGCCGAGCGGATGAGCGCGCCGGCCGGCTCCTTGGCCGAGGAGATCATCGCGACCTTGTCGTCGAAGAGGATGATGACCGCGGGGAACTTCCCGTGCATGACCTTCGGCAGGTAGCGCGGGCGGCGGAGGCGCAGGTCTTCGGCAGACAGGACGCGCGAGGTCGCCTCGGGACGTTCCCAGAGGGAACGCGCGACGATGCCGCGCCTGCGGCGCGCCTCCATGAAGGAGCGCGCGTAAGCGGGATCGAAATCGGAGAAGAAGTTCTTCCGGGGGGCGATGATGTCCCAACGGCCGGAACGGCAATAGAGCGCCTCGTCGACGAGCGTCTTCACGCCGGCGGCCCCCTCGTACTGCGCGACCTCCATCGCGGCCGGCGCGGCGGCGTCCCTGCGACGGAGCCGGGGGAGCAGCGCGGCGAGCGCGGCCTGGCGGCGTGCGAGCGCGTCGGCTTCGCGCGCGAGCAGCGCGCCGATGCGGTCCGGCGGCGCCATGGCGAAACGGAGCGTCGCGCCGTCGGTGCGTTTCGAGGCGATGCCCTTGGCCACGAGCGTCTCGAGCGCGTGGTAGACGGTCGGCCGCTTGATGCCGGTGCGGCGGACGAGGTCGCGCACGCGCGAAGCGGGCGAACCGAGCCCTTCGAGATAGACGCGCGCCTCGGTGTCGGTGAGGCCGAGATCGCGGACGAGCTCAGGCACGAGGTCCATAGGCGACAAGCGTACCTCCGCGGCGGTCATTGTCAAATCAAGATTGACGATTATTACCGTATGAAATGCCTTATTTTTGAAGAACAACGTAAAGTGTCAAAGGTACTTTATGAACAAGCGTTGGCGCGGAGCGAGGCCGGGCCTACGCTGGAACCATCATTCCTTCATCACAAGGCCATGCCCAAGCTCCACTACATCATCGCCGGAGGAACGTTCGTCGACGTCGCGCCGCATCTCTCGCTCGCCGCGCCGGCTTTCGGCCGCGTCGGCCGCGAGCTCGCGCCTGAGCTCTCCGCCGCGTTCGATGAAGCCGGCGAGAGCGCGGAAGTTCGCCTCGTGCTCACCAGGATGGCGATCGGCGGCGCGGAACGCGACGAAGCGGAACTCGCGCTGTTCGCCGAGGCGGGCATCGACGACCTGCGTACCAACGACGACCTCGCGATGCTCGTCGACCGGCTCGTCGAACGCGAGGACACGCGGACCATCGTCATGGCCGCGGCGACCTGCGACTTCGCGCCGTCATCGCTCGCACCCGCGTATCCGTTCGCGCGAGGCTTCGGCAAGGGCTCGCATCCGCGGCTTTCGTCCGATTTGCGCCACGAGCTTTCGCTCGCGCCGACGGAGAAGGTCGTGCGCCGCGTGAGGAAGTCGCGCAAGGACGTCTTCCTGGTCGCCTTCAAGACCACCGCAGGCGCCGCGGCGGAAGAGCAGTACCTCAAGGGCCTCAAGCTCCTGAAGACCGCGTCCTGCAATCTCGTGCTCGCGAACGACGTGCGCACGGGGCGCAACATGGTCATCACGCCGGAACAGGCCCGCTACCATGAGACGACCGACCGCGCCACCGCGCTCGAAGGCCTCGCGGAGATGATCGCGCTGCGCTCGCGGCTGACCTTCACCCGCGCGACGGTCGTGCCGGGGGAGGCCGTGCCGTGGTCGTCGCCGCTCGTCCCCGCCTCGTTGCGGCGCGTCGTCGATCATTGCATCGAGCGCGGGGCCTATAAGCCGTTCCTCGGCTCGACCGTCGGCCATTTCGCGGTGAAGGTCGACGAAGGGACCATCCTGACCTCGCGCCGCAAGACCGATTTCAACCGGCTCGACGAGGCCGGCCTCGTGAAGATCGAGACGAGCGGACCCGATACGGTCATCGCCCATGGCTTCAAGCCGTCGGTCGGAGGCCAGAGCCAGCGCATCATTTTCGCGGAACATCCGGGCATGGACTGCATCGTGCATTTCCATTGCCCGCGGAAGACGGCATCGCCCGTCCCCGTCCGCAGCCAGCGCGAGTTCGAGTGCGGCTCGCACGAGTGCGGCAAGAACACGAGCGATGGCCTTGGCAGGTTCGGGAACGTCCTCGCCGTGATGCTCGACAAGCATGGACCTAACGTGGTGTTCGCGCGCGACGCCGACCCGGAGGAGGTCATCCGCTTCATCGAAGCGAACTTCGACCTCGAGGGCCGCACGGACGAGGTCATGCAACGGACGCCGCTGCTCGAGGCGCTCAGCCTCGCTCCCGCCTATGCGTGACGCTTTCATCCTTGCGGGGGACGCGCTCTTGGACCCCGCGCGCGTGCGCGGCGTCGACCTCTCGGAGCTCGACGCGCTGCGCGTGACGTTGCGGCACGACGACGGCGTCGCCGTGGCCGAGGGCATCCAGGCGATCGAAGCGCTCATGCTGCTGAAGCCGTCCGCGCTCGAAGGCCGGCGGCTGCGATGGGCGAAGAACGCCTGGGCGGTCCACAACCTCATCGGCCATCCGCTCATGCAGCTGCTCGCTTTCTTGCGGCTGCATCGGCTGGCGATGCGGGTGCACGACGGAACGGTGCCAAGGCCGAAGGAGTCGTAGATGGTTTTCCGTTTACCGTTTCCCGTTTTCGGTCGCGGCCGGACGGAAAACCGAAAACGGAGAACGGAAAACCAAAAAAAGACCGGCCCGAGAATTCGGGCCGGCGTGTCAGCCGAGGCAGACGAGGTCGACGATGACGTAGGTGACATTGTCGGCGGGCCGCCAGGCGTTGACGAGGCGCTCGAGCTTCGCGGCGGCCTCTTCGGCCGTGAGGCTTGCGGCGATCGTCCTGCCGATGAGATGGCGCTTGTGCGTCCGCTTGGCCGCGTGCCAGAGCCCGTCGGTCGCGACGATGAGCCAGCGGTCCTCCGGCGCGGGCTCGCGTTCGACGATCTCCGGTTCGTGGAGCACATAGGCGTCGAACTCGGGGTCGCCGATGACGCGCGTGCACTCGAGCCAGGTCTCGCCGCGCTCGCCGTCGATGACGACGTGCCCGCGCCTGGGACGGCCGTTCTCGCCGAGCTCGGCGAAGCCGCCGATGCGGGCGCCGAGCGCGTCGAGCCTCGCGGTCTCGCCGCGATGGACGCCGTACTCGTGCGGGATGGACAGCGTCCTGAGATCGCCGCCCGCGGTGACGATGCGCGCCTCGGTGTTGCCGACCCAGGCGGCCACGAGCTTGTCGGCATGGACCGTGACGCAGGTCGCGGTCGTGCCGCCGCGGATCTCGTTGCGCAGGACCAGGTCATGCGCGCCGAGGAAGGTCTGCGCGAGCGCGTCGCGGCCGCGGTCGCAGGCCTCGAGGATGCCCTCGCGGATGCGCGTGACCGTGCGGTCGGCGGCGGCGTCACCTTCGTGCGCATGGCCGTCGGCCATGACGACGAGGATGCCGTCCTCGTTGCGTTCGCTCGCGAAAGGGCCCGCGGAAAAGCGGTCCTGCTGGGTGCTGCGCCGGCCGAGGAATTGCCGGCTGGCGATGTACGGCGAGGGGTCGGACCACTGCTTCATGGGGTGCCTCCGTGGGGTTTCAAGCAACGCTGCAGGGCCGAAAAAGCCTCGTGAGGCACGGTGCCTGCAGACTGCTGTTCTTAGCATGTTTTGTCAGCTTTGTCAACCCTGGCGGCCCCGCGTTGACCTTAAAAAGCGGGCGTGTTTCGCTACCGGCGGAGGTCCGTTCCATGCAACACACCAAGATACCGACGCTCGATCTTTCCCTCACGCCCCGCGCCGACGCCGTCCGCGTCTTCGGCGAGGGGCTCGAACACTTCGGCTTCGTGACCGTCATCGGCCACGGCGTCAGCCACGGGCTGCTCACCCGCGCCTACGATCTCTCGCGCCGCGCCTTCGCGCTGCCCGAAGAGGCCAAGCGCGCCTGCGAGCAGGAGGGCCACTTCACGGGCTTCGTGCCGTTCGGCACCGAGCACGCCAAGGACGACCCGCGACCCGATCTCAAGGAGTTCTGGGAGGTGCGCAAGTACGTCCCGGAGGAGCTGCTGCTGTTCCCCAAGGAACTGCCGGACTTCGGCCCGATGTCGCTCTCGCTGTTCGACGCCCTCGAAGGCCTCGCCCAGCGGCTCATGCGGCTGCTCGACGACCACCTGGGGATGCCGGCCGGGCATTTCGGCGAGATGATACGCGAGAGCAACACGCTCATGCGCATCCTCCACTACCCCGAGATCGTCGGCCGTCCCGACGCCATGCGATCGGCGCCGCACGAGGACATCAACTTCGTGACGCTGCTCGTCGCCGCGACGGCAGCCGGGCTCGAAGTGAAGACGCGCGACGGGACCTGGATCCCCGTGACGAACCCGCCGGACGCGATCGTCGTGAACAGCGGGGACATGCTCAAGGCCTACACCGGCGGGCGCATCCCATCGACGACGCACCGCGTGGTGAACGGCGACGGCAAGCCGCGCTACTCCATCCCCTTCTTCGTCCATCCGCGGCCCGAGGTCGTGCTCATGCAGCAGCCGCGGCTCACCGCGGGCGAGTATCTCGATCAGCGTTTGCGAGAGATCGGCCTCAAATAGGACCGCCGCCCGGCACCACCGGGCGGCTTTTTTCGCGATTTCCGCCGCGCTCCCCCGTGTCCGGCGGTCGCGCCGCGTTGCCTTGACTTCCCGCAGCCCGCGCGGTACAACGGCGTGTCGCTGGAAGCGCCTTTTTTCTTGGGCGATAAGCGGCGAAGGTTCGTTCACA
>Ga0310810_10000793_pt1 | contig 32020 bp, 28 predicted proteins | sample NCmetagenome_FD_207641 | JGI IMG/M metagenome (GOLD analysis project Ga0310810, IMG submission 207641) | Soil microbial communities from experimental microcosm in Duke University, North Carolina, United States - NC | ecosystem: Engineered > Artificial ecosystem > Soil microcosm > Unclassified ... | reverse complement strand
CGAGCTTTCGGAAGGCATCAAACGCGCCGACGCCGTGATCCTCACCACGCCGACCAAGATGCATTTCCGCCAGGGCGAGCAGGTGATGCGCGCCGGCAAGCATGTGCTGGTCGAGATCCCGGTGACGGACTCGGTCGAAGACGCCGAGAAGCTGGCGAAGATCGCCAGGGAAACCGGCGTGGTCGCGATGGGCGGGCACGTGCGCCGTTTCAATCCGAGCCATCAGTATGTGCACAAGAAGATCAAGGCAGGCGAGCTGAAGATCCAGCAGATGGATGTGCAGACCTATTTCTTCCGCCGCAAGAACATGAATGCGGCGGGCCAACCGCGCTCATGGACCGACCACCTGCTCTGGCACCACGCGGCGCACACGATCGACCTGTTCCAGTACCAGACCGGCGAGACCATCTCGGACTGCTACGCCGTGCAGGGCCCGCAGCACCCTGAGCTCAAGATCGCGATGGACATGGGCATCGTCTGCAAGGTGCCGTCCGGCGCGATCCTGACGCTGTCGCTCTCCTTCAACAACGACGGGCCGCTGGGGAGCTTCTTCCGCTACATCGGCGATAACGGCACGTACCTCGCCCGCTACGACGACCTATTCAACGGCAAGAATGAGCCGATCGATGTCTCCAAGGTCGACGTCTCGATGGACGGCATCGAGCTCGAGGACCGCGAGTTCATCGCGGCGATCAAGGAAAAGCGCGCCCCCAACGGAAGCCTCGAACAGCTCCTGCCCTGCATGCGCGTGCTCGGGCGGCTGGAAGAGATCGTCGATCCGAAGCGGCAGGCGCACGCCTGACGTCACGCAACGGCACAGCCTGTTCCCGGGAAATGGTGGGCATTTCCCGGTCCGTGGTGCTGCCGAATGCCGCTTTTCGCCCTAACAATTCCGCGCTACCAGAGCGCCGGAATCGGTGGGCAGCCCGTGCCCACTCAAGAAACGCGATCACCCACCCGGAGGAACCCTGATGCTACGCCGCCAATTCCTGATGAGCGCCGCCGCCGTCGCGAGCACATTGCTCGCCTATCCGGCCGCCGCGCAGGATACCGTCAAGATCGGGCTGATCGTGCCGATGACCGGCCAGCAGGCCTCGACCGGCAAGCAGATCGACGCGGCCGTGAAGCTCTACCAGGCGCAGCACGGCACCACAGTCGCCGGCAAGAAGGTCGAGGTGATCCTCAAGGACGACGGCGCGGTGCCGGACAACACCAAGCGCATCGCGCAGGAACTCATCGTCAACGACAAGGTCAATTTCATCGCGGGCTTCGGCGTGACGCCGGCCGCGCTCGCCGCAGCTCCGCTCGCCACGCAGGCCAAGGTGCCGGAAATCGTGATGGCAGCGGGCACGTCGATCATCACCGAACGTTCGCCTTACATCGCGCGCACCAGCTTCACGCTGGCACAGTCCTCCGTGATCATCGCCGACTGGGCGCTGAAGAATAACATCAAGAAGGTCGTCACCATGGTGTCGGACTACGCGCCTGGCGCCGACGCCGAGAAGTCGTTCTCTGAACGGCTCAAGGCAGGCGGGGGCGAGATCGTCTCCGCGATCAAGATACCGCTGGCAAACCCCGACTTCGCGCCGTTCCTGCAGCGCGCGGCCGATGCAAAGCCCGACGCTCTGTTCGTGTTCGTTCCATCCGGACAGGGCGGCACCTTCATGAAACAGTACGTCGAGCGCGGCCTCGACAAGGCCGGCATCAAGCTGATCGGCCCCGGCGACGTGACCGACGACGATCTTTTGCCCCACATGGGCGATGCGGTGATCGGCGCCGTGACGGCGCACATGTACTCCGCCTCGCACCCCTCGCAGATGAACAAGGACTATGTGGCGGCCTTCGAGAAGGCCAACAACTTCCGCCCGAACTTCATGTCGGTCGGCGGCTACGACGGCATGCACCTGATCTACGAGGCGCTGAAGAAGACCAATGGCGACACCGATGGCGACAAGCTGATCGGCGCCATGAAGGGCATGAAGTGGGAGAGCCCGCGCGGGCCGATCTCGATCGACCCGGAGACGCGCGACATCGTGCAGAACATCTACATCCGCAAGGTCGAGAAGGTGAACGGCCAGCTCTATAACCAGGAATTCGCGACCTTCGAGGCCGTGAAGGACCCGGTGAAAGCCGAGAAGAAGTAGCCCACTCCATCGCGCTTCCCCCTCACCCGGCGCGCCGCTACGCTGCGCGCCGTCCTCTCCCCGCAAGCGGGGAGAGGGACAAGGGCGCGGGCTGACGCATGCTCACCATCCTGTTCGACGGTATCGCCTACGGCATGCTGCTGTTCGTGGTGGCGTGCGGGCTCGCGGTCACGCTCGGGCTGATGAACTTCGTCAACCTGGCGCATGGCGCATTCGCCATGGCGGGCGGCTACATCACGGTCATCCTGGTGAACCGTCTCGGCCTGCCGTTTCTCGCCTCGCTGCCGCTCGCCTTTCTGTTCACCGCAGCGATCGGCGTCGTGCTGGAACGCACACTCTATGTGCACGTCTATACGCGGTCCCCGCTCGAACAGGTGCTGTTCACCATCGGCCTCGTTTTCATGTCGGTCGCGGCGGTCGATTACATCATGGGATCGCAGCAGCAGTTCGTCTCGATCCCGTCCTACCTGCAGGGCCAGATCAATCTGTTCGGCGTCGGCATCGGCCGCTATCGCCTGCTGATCATCGCCGTCTGCGGTCTGCTCACCATCGCGCTGCAGTTCTCGCTCGCGAAGACGCGCTTTGGCTCGCGCCTGCGCGCCGCAGTCGACGACGCGCGCGTCGCGCGCGGGCTCGGCATCAACGTGAACGCTGTCTTTGCCGTGACTTTCGCGGTTGGGACGGGGCTCGCGGGGCTCGGCGGTGCACTCGGCGCCGAAATCCTCGGGCTTGATCCGATCTTCCCGCTCAAGTTCATGATCTACTTCCTGATCGTCGTCACGGTCGGCGGAACGTCCAGCATCACCGGGCCATTTATCGCCTCGCTCGTGCTCGGGATCGGCGACGTCGCGGGCAAATACTATGTGCCGCAGTTCGGCGCCTTCATCATCTACATCATCATGATCGTCGTGCTGATCTGGCGGCCGCAGGGCCTGTTCTCGCGCGCGGTCGCCAAATGAGCGTGACCGGCCAACACGTCGACCTCGCCCCGCTCGTCACGCGCGGGCAGACGAGCTTTGCCGGGCGGGCGCGCTGGAGCGTGGCGGAGATCGCGTTCTGGCTGATCGCCGCCGCCACCGTGTTTTTGCTGCCGAGCAAGCACCTGATCCTCACCGAGATCGCGATCCTCGGCCTGTTCGCGCTCTCGCTCGACCTGATCCTCGGCTACGCGGGCATCGTGTCGCTCGGCCACGCCGCCTTCTTCGGGTTCGGGGCCTACGTGGCGGGTATCCTCGCCAAGTACGGGATCGTGAAAGAGCCGGTGCTCGCGTTGCTGGTCTCCGGCCTTGCCGCAACTGCGCTCGGCTTCGTGACCAGCTTCCTCGTGCTGCGCGGCTCGGATCTGACGCGCCTGATGGTCACGCTCGGCGTCGCGCTGGTGTTGCGCGAGATCGCGAACCGTCTCGACATCACCGGCGGCGCCGACGGCCTGCAGGGCATCGTGATGGAGCCGGTGCTCGGCCACTTCGCCTTCGATATCTTCGGCAAGACCGCCTACATCTACAGCCTGGTCGTGCTGTTCATCCTGTTCGTGCTGGCGCGGCGCATCGTCAACTCGCCGTTCGGATTGTCGCTGCGGTCAGTCCACGACAATCCGCTGCGCGCCTCCGCGATCGGCATTCACGTCAACGGCCGCCTCGTCGCGATTTACACCGTTGCGGCCGGCTACGCCGGGATCGCGGGCGCGCTGCTGACCCAGTCGACCCAGTTCGCCTCCCTCTCGGTGCTCGACTTCGAGCGCTCTGCCGACGTGCTCCTGATGCTGATCATCGGCGGCACCGGTTATCTCTATGGCGGGGTGATCGGTGCGCTCTTGTTCAAACTGGTGCAGGACTATCTCGCCAGCGTCACGCCGCAGTACTGGCAGTTCTGGCTCGGCCTCGCGCTGGTCCTGATGATCCTGTTCGGGCGCGTCTACGGCGCCGTCATCGCGGCGGCGATCTTCGCCTTCTGCACCGTCCTGCAGCTTCCGTTCCTGAACAGCATCCTGATCACCGTCCTGCTCGTGCTGGTGCTTGGCATCGCGCGTCCGCGCATTGTTCCCTTCACTGCGAAAATCACCGAGCGCGCGACGGCGCTTCATCGCAGCCTGCGAGCGCGCTTTGCGCGCAAAGGGGGAGCGGCCAATGCCCCCGGTGCTTGAGACCAAGGGACTGGAAAAGCACTTCGGCGGCATCGTCGCGACCGACAATGTCTCGCTCGTGGTCGAAAAGGGCGCGCGCCATGCGCTGATCGGGCCGAATGGCGCGGGCAAGACCACGATCATCAATCTTCTCACCGGCGTGCTCCGCCCGACCGCAGGGAGCATCTTCCTCGAAGGCCGGGACATCACTGGTCTCGAGGCGCACCGGCGTGTCCGCCTCGGCATCGCACGCACCTTCCAGATCAATCAGCTGTTTGCTGATTTGACCCCGCTGGAAACCATCGGGCTTGCGGTTTCCGAGCGCATGGAGCTCGGCCGCCAATGGTGGCGGCTCACCGGCTCGAAGAGCATCGTGATCGAGGAATCGGTCGACATCCTTGCCCGCTTCAATCTTGCCGACGTGATGAACGAGCGGACCGCGACGCTTCCCTACGGCAAGCAGCGGCTCCTCGAAATCGCGCTCGCAATCGCATGCCGGCCGCATGTTCTCCTGCTCGACGAGCCGGCCGCGGGCGTACCCGAGGCCGAGCGGCACGGCATTCTCGATGCGGTCGCGGCGTTGCCGAGCGACGTCACCGTGCTGCTGATCGAGCACGATATGGACATCGTTTTCTCGTTCGCCGACCGCATCTCGGTGCTGGTCAACGGCGCGCTGTTTGTCGAAGGCGCGCCCGAGGAAGTCGCGGCCGACCCGCGCGTGAAGGCCGTCTATCTCGGCGAGGAAGCGCATGCCTGAGCTTCTCGCCATCGAGAACCTGCGCGCCGGCTACGGCGAGGCCGTCGTGCTACCGCGCCTCTCCCTCTCGCTCGCGGAAGGCCAGTCGCTTGCCCTGCTCGGCCGCAACGGCACCGGCAAAACCACATTGGTGAATTCCATCGTCGGTGTGACGCGCTATTTCAGTGGCACGATCCGCCTCGACGGGCGCGACATCACGCGGCTGCGTGCCGACCAGCGCGCGCATGCGGGTGTCGGCTGGGTGCCGCAGGAGCGCAACATCTTCAAATCGCTGACCGTGGAGGAGAACCTCACCGCGGTGGCGCAGCCGGGCCCCTGGACGACCGAAAAGGTGTTCGCGATGTTTCCGCGCCTCGCGGAACGGCGGCGCAATCTCGGCAACCAGCTCTCCGGCGGCGAGCAGCAGATGCTGGCGGTCGGGCGCGCGCTGATCCTCAACCCGCGCATCATCCTGCTCGATGAGCCGCTCGAAGGGCTCGCGCCGATCATCGTCGAGGAGCTTCTGGCGGCGCTGAAGCGCATCATCCAGGAGGAAGGCCTCTCGGCGATCCTGGTCGAGCAGAACGCCAAGAAGATCCTGGGTGTCACCGACCGCTGCGCCGTGATCGAGCGCGGCGCGATCGTGCATGAGGCGGCGAGCGCCACGGTGGCGGCCGACAAGGCGGTGCTCGAGAAATATCTCGGGGTCGCGGACAGCGACCGGCTGCGGCGGGGGAAGAGCCGGCGCTAGGCGCGCCGCTTCGCCGGTTCGGGTTTCGCCGCCTCGGGCGACTTCGCGAACAGATATTTTTCAAGCGTCATCGGATCGCCGCCTGCCACGTCAACCATTCTGGCGCCGGTCAGCGTCGCGGCCTCCTCGAACCACGAGCGCGGCGGCGGCGGGCCCCAGAGATTGGTGCCCGCGGTCGCATCGTGCTGCATCGGCTCGTCGTCGAGATCGATCATCTGCACCGCGTTCAGCGTGAGTTCGACGCGATGGCCGTCCGGGTCGCGCAGGTAGACATAGAAGGAATGACCGTGCCCGTGGTGTCCGGGCCCGTGCTCGAGATTGTTCGCAAAGCCGAGCTGCCCGGCGGCTTCGAGCCCGCGGATGACGCTCGGCACGCTCGGCGCGATGTAGGCGGCGTGATGGAGGCGCGGCCCCGCGCGCTCGAAAAAGACCAGATCGTGCGGGTTGTTCTTGCGGAACAGAAACGTGCCGATGACCCGCTCGCCTCGCACGTAGTAGTCGGACACGCGGAAGCCGAGACCCGTGTAGAACGACGCGGCATGCGCGACATCCGGCACCAGCACCTGGAAATGATCAAGGCGCAGCGCCATCGCGCCCTTGTGCTCATGCGTGCGGGTGTGGACCCGCGGCAACGTTTTCATGCGCGCGCAGAATTCAAGCGGCATTCCGGCAGCATCGGCGACGTGCAGCGTGCGCCCCTGGAACGGCACATTGACGAATTTCGCCGCGATGCCATTGCGATCGAAATGAGCCTTCGCCTGGTCGAGGTCGTCCTCGTCGAACAAACGAAACCCGACGCGCTCGCAGGCGGGATCGTCCTTGGTGCGCTTCAAGGTCAGGCTGTGATGCCCGTGTTCCTCGACGCCGCGCAGATAGATCGTGGTGGCGGACTCCTCCGTCACCTTCAGCCCGATCACCTCGGTGTAGAAGTCGCGCGCCTTCGCGAGGTCGCGCGAGGTCAGCACGAGATGGCTCGCGCGCGTGACGTTGAATGGGGGCTCAAAATTCGTCTGCGGCAGGCTCATGCCGCGATCAGTATCATTCCGCCGCCTGCGTGCGCCAGCCTTGGTGGTAGGTCTCGCGCGCCTGCTGGCCGTAGGGGGTCGGCCCGACCACGACGCTGATCTCCGTCTGCTTGTGGCGCTCGACCGTCGTTTTCTTCGTGCCGCCGTTCTCTTCGCCCCAGAGCAGCGTCAGCTTGGTACCGGGCTTGGCATACTGCTCCTCGACAAAGCCGAGCGAGAGCATCTTGCGTTCGTTGAAGCTGTAGCCGGAGAACATCGAGGCGCCGACTGTTTTGCCGCCGCTCATGATCGCGTCGAACGAGCTCGAGGCGTAATTCGACAGCGGGATGTCGATGAACTTGTAGTTCTCACCGGGCGGCAGGAACATCGAGGCGAGCACCTTCGTGACGTCCGCATTGTCCCACGCGAAGGTCACCTTTTTGCGGTGCGAAGTCTTCTTCGCTATCTCCTGCAATGCTTCCTTGCCAATGAAGTCGTGATCGAACTTGGTGAAGCCGTCGTAACCGAGCTCCCACGGCGACGTGTAATAGTCCTCGATGTTCTTCGAGACGAAGCTGCCGCCAAGCCCGGCGTTCGCCTCATAGCTCGTGCCCGGCAGCCACTCGCGGTAGGGCTTCTGCTTTGCCCCCGAATAGACCGCCGGCACCGGCGACGGGATCCAGCCGGACTCCAGCGTGTTGGTCGCGTAGGCGCGCGCGCCGACCTGCACGATGCCGGCATCCTTGCCCGCTTCCAGGATCGCGCCGCGGATGTCGTCGCCTTCCGCATAGGGGCCCCATACTTCGAGGCCGGGCGCACCCGCCATGCCGTGGCGCAGCGCGCGCACCTTGCGGCCCGCGATGGTGATATGGCCCATGCGGAAGAACTTGATGTCCGGGAACGTGCCGCCGTTGAGCTTCTTGATCACGTCCTGGGCGTTCGGCCCCTGGATCTGATAGCGGTAGAACTTGCGGGTGACCGGCTTGCCCATGGGGCGCGAGGGCGAGCGATCGTCGTATTCGGTTTCGACGTCGTAGCCGCCGGTCTTGGCGTGAAACTCGATCCAGTTGGCAGCCGGGTTGCGGCCGACGTAGCAGAGCTCGTTCTCGGCGAGATGAAACAGGATGCCGTCGCCGATGACATAGCCGTCGTACGTGCAAGGCGCGAATTGCTTGGCCTGGTCGACGGCGAAATTCTTGAACGAGTTGGTCGCAAGGTGCGAGAGAAGCTTGAGTGCATCCTTTCCGCGCACGAACAGGTTCACCATGTGGTGCGACTGGTCGAACAGCACGCAGGTGTCGACCCAGGCTCGCTGTTCGTCGCGCCAGTTGGAAAATTCGGGCGCAACCACCGGGTAAACGTAGGCGCCGATCTGCGAATTGCGCAGCATCTTGACCGGATCGCCCGCGGCTTGTAGCGCTTCCTCAAGGTTCCGGTACGCCATGACTTTCCTCCTCGGGCTGATGCTTTTTGTGCCGTGACCGTAGCATTTCCCGCCGGACGGTTGAATGGTGACGCAGCCCAACGCCCCCATCGAACAAGCAACAAGATCACGATGGGCACCCGCCCAAACACGAGGATGTAAAGACCAATGCCGAGGACTACTCCGCCGTTTCGCGCCGACCACGTGGGCAGCATCCTGCGCTCCGCACAACTGAAGGAGGCGCGCGCCAAGCGCGAGAAGGGCGAAATCACCGCCGCGCAGCTCAAGGCGGTCGAGGACGCCGAGATCGAAAAGATCATCGCCAGGCAGGAGGAGATCGGGCTGCAACTCGCGACCGACGGCGAGTATCGCCGCTCCTGGTGGCACTTCGATTTTCTCGAAGGGCTCGGCGGCGTCGAGGGCTACACTGCGGAACACGGCATCCAGTTCGCCGGCGTTGAGACCAAGCCCCGCGGCGTGCGCGTGTCAGGCAAGGTGCACTGGAAGAGCCATCCCTTCGTCGACCACTTCAAGTTCGTGAAGGCGCACACCAAGGTCACGCCCAAGATGACGATTCCGGCGCCGTCGGTTCTGCACTTTCGCGGCGGCCGCAAGGGCATCAGCACGTCGGTCTATCCGGATCTCGATGCGTTCTTCGAAGACCTTGCGCAGGCCTACAAAGGGGCCGTGACGGCCTTCTACGATGCCGGCTGTCGCTATCTGCAGCTCGACGACACCGTGTGGGCCTATCTCTGTTCCGCGAAGGAGCTCGAGCTCGCCAAGCAGCGCGGCGATGATCCGACGCGGCTCCCCGAGATCTACGCAAAAGTCATCAACGAGGCGATCAAGGACCGCCCCTCGGACATGGTCATCACCACGCATGTATGCCGCGGCAATTTCCGCTCGACCTGGATTTCGGAAGGCGGCTACGAGCCGGTGGCCGAAGTGCTGTTCGGCAAGATCGGCTACGACGGCTATTTCCTTGAATACGACACCGAGCGCGCGGGCGGCTTCGAGCCGCTTCGCTTTGTTCCGAAGGGCAAGAAGCAGGTGGTGCTAGGCCTGATCACGTCGAAGTCCGGCACCTTGGAGAAGAGGGACGACGTGAAAAGACGCATCGACGAGGCGACCAAATACGTCGCGCTCGACCAGCTCTGCCTCTCGCCCCAATGCGGTTTTGCCTCGACCGAGGAGGGCAATGTGCTGACCGAGGACGCCCAGTGGGCGAAACTGAAGATGATCGTGGACCTGTCGCGCGAGGTGTGGGGCTGAGCCCCACCCGGGCCTCGGGGGAGGCAGTCCAAAACCGCTGTTGATTTTCCCGCCCCGGAAAACCACTATCCGGGCAACGAGATGGCGTCCCCGGCGCCGCAGATTGGGAGAGCTTTATGGCCCTGGAAACCGGCGAACAATTCACCAAGAAAGTCCTCGAGCGCTATGAGGATATCCCGAACCCGCGCCTGCGCGAGGTGATGCAGGCAGCCGTCAAGCACCTGCATGCCTTCGTCAGCGAGGTAAAGCCGACCGGCGAAGAGTGGTTCAAGGCGATCCAGTACCTGACCGCCATCGGCCACAAGTGCGACGACAAGCGTCAGGAGTTCATCCTGCTGTCGGACACGCTCGGCGTCTCCATGCTGGTCGACGACATCAACAACCGACGCGTCGCCGGCGCGACCCCTTCGACAGTCGAGGGCCCATTCCACATTGCGGACTCACCGGAGTTCGCGGACGGCGCCAGCATGGCTGGCAAGGCTCCGGGCATTCCGTGCTTCGTGACGGGCAAGGTGCGCGGTCTCGACGGCAAGCCGATCGCGGGTGCCATGCTCGACCTGTGGCAGACCGATGGCGAGGGGCTCTACGAAGAACAGCGCCGCACCGCCGATCCATGGATGCGCGGCATCTACCACACGAATGCCGACGGCTCGTTCTGCGTGCGCACGGTTGCCCCGATCAGCTACAGCATTCCGATGGATGGCCCGGTCGGCAACTTCTTCACGCATACGAAGATGAGCCACATCCGGCCGGCGCATATCCATTTCGCGATCTCGGCGCCCGGCCACCACTATCTGGTCACCCACCTGTTCCAGAAGGGCGACAAGTTCATCGACAACGATGTGGTCTATGGCGTGAAGGAGCCGCTGGTGGTCGAGTTCGTCAAGAAGCCGCCCGGCAAGGCGCCGAACGGCGAGACGGTCGACACGCCGTTCTATGAAGTGAAGTACGACTTCGTGATGGAGCAGAAGCAGGCCCAGCTCGCGGCTGCCGAATAATCAAGTCTCACGTGTTGCGTAGCAGGCCGCCGTTTCGCGCCGATCATGTCGGTAGCCTGCTGCGCCCGGCGGCGCTGAAGGATGCGCGGGCCAAACGCGCGCGGAGCGAGATTTCGGCCGAAGCACTCACCGAGATCGAGGATCGCGAGATCAAGGCGCTGATCGCCCGGCAGGAGGCGATCGGGCTGAAATCGATCACGGATGGCGAATATCGCCGCGAGTCCTGGCAGACCGACTTCCTGCGCGCGCTGCCCGGGATCGAGACGTTCCTCGGTGACCGAAAACTCAAGTTCCAGGGCGGCGCGCAGCCCAAGCAGTGGGTCTCGCGGGTGACGGAGAAGCTGGGCCGCTTTGCGGGCCATCCGCAGATCGCGCACTGGAAGTTTGTGGCCGATCACACGCGGCAGACCGCGAAGGTGACGATCCCCTCCCCCTCCGCGCTGCATTTCCGGCAAGGCCGCGCCGCCGTGCCGGAGGCGATCTATTCCGACATGGAGGAGTTCTACCGCGACCTCGGCGCGCTCTACTCGAGAGTGGTGCGCGCCTTCGCGGATGCCGGCTGCCGCTATCTCCAGCTCGACGAGGTGAACCTCGCCTACCTGTGCGATCCCTCATTGCGCGAGCACGTGCGCTCGCGCGGTGATGATCCCGACACGCTGCCGCTCACCTATGCGGGAATGATCAACGCGGCAATCGCGGATATCCCCTCCGACATGACCATCACGATGCATCTCTGCCGCGGGAATTTCCGCTCCAACTTTGTTGCGAGCGGCGGCTACGAGCCGGTTGCCGACATCCTGTTCAACACGATTCATGTGCACGGCTACTTCATGGAGTACGATAGCGAGCGGGCGGGCGGCTTTGAGCCGTTACGCCTGCTGCCCAAGGGAAAGACCGTCGTGCTCGGGCTGGTCACATCGAAGACCGGGCAGCTTGAATCAAAGGACACCATCAAGCGGCGCATCGACGAGGCAGCAAAATTTGCGCCGCTCGATCAGCTCGCGCTCTCGCCACAGTGCGGCTTCGCCAGCACGGAAGAAGGCAACGTGCTGGCCGAAGACGAGCAATGGGCGAAGCTCCGCATGATCGTTGAGATCGCCGACGAGGTGTGGGGGACCGCATGAAGCGCACCAAACCGCCCTTCCGGGCCGACCATGTCGGCAGCCTGCTGCGCCCGGCCGCCCTGAAGGAGGCGCGGGCGAAACGCGCCAGGGGCGAGATATCCGCCGCGGACCTCAAGGCGATCGAAGACCGCGAGATCGAACGCGTCATCCGCAAGCAGGAAGAGGTCGGCCTGCGGGCCGTCACCGACGGCGAATTCCGCCGCTCGTGGTGGCACCTCGATTTCCTCTGGGGCCTCGATGGGGTCGAGCGGCACGTGATGGACGCAGGAATCGCCTTTGCGGGCGTCAACACGCGCGCCGAAGGCATCAAGGTCACCGGCAAGGTCGGATACTCCGGCCACCCGATGATCGAGCACTACAAGTTCGTCGCGGCGCACACCAATGTCGTGCCGAAGATCACGATTCCCGCGCCCTCCGCGATCTATGGCCGCCCGATGCCAACGCCGATCGACAAGAAGGCCTATCCCGACCTCGACGGTTTCTTTCACGATGTGGGCCAGGCCTACCGCAAGGCTGTGCGCGCATTCGCGGACGCGGGCTGCCGCTATCTGCAACTCGACGAGGTATTCATCGCGATGCTGTGCGACGAGAAGTACCGCCAGCAGATGCGCGATCGCGGTGACGATCCGGAAAGGCTCGGCGAGATCTATGGCGACCTGATCAACATGGCGATGTCGGACATCCCCGCCGACATGACGATCACGATGCACATGTGCCGCGGCAACTACAAATCAACCTACATGGGCGCCGGCGGCTACGAGGCCGTGCAGGAAATCCTGTTCAACAAGATCAACGTGCACGGCTATTTCATGGAATACGACGACGCGCGTTCCGGCGGCTTCGAGCCGCTGCGCATGTTGCCGAAGGGCAAGCAGGTCGTGCTTGGCATCGTCACGACGAAAACCGGCAAGCTCGAGAGCAGGGACGAGCTCAAGCGCCGTATCGACGAGGCCGCGAAGTTTGCGCCGCTCGACCAGCTCTGCCTCTCCGGCCAGTGCGGCTTCGCCTCGACCGAAGAAGGCAATGTGCTGACCGAGGACGAGCAGTGGGCGAAGCTGCGAAGGATCGTCGAGGTCGCCGAAGAGGTGTGGGGATAGACATGCAACGCACCAAGCCGCCTTTCCGCGCCGATCACGTCGGCTCGTTCCTGCGCACCGCTGCGATCAAGGACGCGCGCGCGAAACGTGAAAAGGGCGCGATCACCGCCGACCAGCTCAAGGCCGTCGAGGACGCCGAGATCAGGAAGATCATCGCCAAGCAGGAGGAATGCGGCCTCAAGCTTTCGACCGACGGCGAGTTCCGCCGCTCGTGGTGGCATTTCGATTTCCTCTGCGCGCTCGACGGCGTGGAGATGAAGCAGATCGAGCACGGCATCCAGTTCGCCGGTGTGCAGACCAAGGCCGAGCGGCCGGACATCGTCGGCAAGATCGGCTTCTCGAGCCATCCAATGATCGAGCACTTCAAGTTCTTGAAGGCGCACACGCGCGTCACCCCGAAGATGACGATCCCCTCCCCTACCCTGATGCACTTCCGCTTCGGCCGCGCATCGATTCCAAAGGCGCGCTATCCGGACCTCGATGAGCTGTTCGACGACCTCGGCAACGCCTATGCAAAGGCCGTGCGCGCCTTTTACGACGCGGGGTGCCGCTATCTGCAGTTCGATGACACGATCTGGGCCTTCCTTTGCAGCGAGAAGGAGCGCGCGCAATCGCGCCAGCGCGGCGACAATCCGGACGAGTTGCCGGGCAAGTACGCCAGGATGATCAACATGGCGCTCGCCGCAAAGCCTGCCGACATGACGATCACGACGCATATCTGCCGCGGCAACTTCCGCTCCACCTGGATTTCGGAAGGCGGCTACGAACCGGTTGCCGAGACGCTGTTCGGCAGCCTCAACTACGACGGCTTCTTCCTCGAATATGACACCGAGCGCGCTGGCGGTTTCGAGCCGCTGCGCTTCGTACGCAAGGGCAACCAGCAGATCGTGCTTGGGCTTGTGTCGTCCAAGCTCGGCGTGCTGGAGAAGGCCGACGACCTCAAGCGCCGCATCGATGAGGCCGCGAAATACGTCGCGCCCGACCAGCTTTGCCTGTCGCCGCAATGCGGCTTTGCCTCCACCGAGGAAGGCAACCTGTTGAGCGAGAACGAGCAATGGGCCAAGCTGCGGATGATCGTCGAACTGACGAATGAAGTGTGGGGCGAACAATGAGCGGCTACGTCGAAGGCAAGGTTGCGATCGTCACCGGCGCGGGGCGTGGTATCGGGCGCGCAATTGCGATGCTGATGGCCAAAGAAGGTGCGAGCGTTGTGGTGGTCGATCTCGGCGCCGCGCTCGACGGCTCGGGCAGCGACCAGGGGCCTGCGCAGGAGACCGTCAACGACATCAAGAAGGCAGGCGGCAAGGCGATTGCGTCCACGTTGTCCATAACCGAGCCGCAGAACGCCGAAGCCATCGTGAAAGCGGCGATCGACGCCTTCGGCCGCGTCGACATCCTGGTCAACAACGCCGGCATCCTGCGCGACCGCATCTTCCACCGCATGAGCTGGTCCGACTGGCACGACGTCATCAACGTGCACCTCAACGGCTCGTTCAACATGGCGCGCGCAGTTGCCAACCATTTCCGCGACCAGCAGAGCGGCGCGATGGTGCACATGACCTCGACGTCGGGCCTGATCGGCAATTTCGGGCAGGCGAACTACATGGCGGCAAAGCTCGGCATCCACGGGCTTGCGCGTGGCATCGCGCTCGACATGGCGCGCTACAATGTGCGCTCGAACTGCATCTCGCCATCCGCCTGGAGCCGCATGATCGGCTCGATCCCGACCGAGACGGAAGCTGAGAAGCAGCGCGTCGAACGGCTGAAGAACATGACGCCCGACAAGATCGCGCCCCTTGCGGTCTACCTCTGCTCCGACAAGGCCGACGGCATCTCGGGGCAGATCATCGGCGTGCGCAACAACGAGATCTTCCTCTACTCGCAGCCGCGCCCGATCCGCGTACTGCATCGCTCCGATGGCTGGACCGTGGAGAAGCTCGACGCGCAGCTCAAGAATGCCTTCAAGCAGTCGTTCACGCCGCTCGAGCGGTCAGGCGACGTGCTGAATTGGGATCCGGTCTGATGGCCATCGTCTACGACAAGCTGATGGCGCTGAAGATCCCGGACTCGGAGCAGTCCTACACGCCGGGCGATCCGATCTTCTATGCGCTGAGCCTCGGGCTCGGGCAGGACCCGATGAACGAAGACGAGCTGCGCTTTGTCTACGAGAAAGACCTGAAGGTGCTGCCGACGTTTCCCTGCGTCGTGGCGCATCCGGGTTTCTGGGCCCGCGACCTCGACACCGGCATCGACTGGGTGAAGGGCGTGCACGGCGAGCATCGCGTCGAGCTGCACAAGCCGCTCGCGCCGAAAGGCGCGCTCATCGGGCACTCGCGCGTGGTCGAGGTCATCGACAAGGGGCCCGGCAAGGGCGCGCTCATCTACTCGGAGCGCAAGCTGCACGACAAACAGACTGGCGAACTGCTCGCCACGATCAACCAGACCAGTTTCGCGCGTGGCGACGGCGGTTTCGGCGGACCGCAGCGCTCGACGCCCGCCCCGCATGCCATTCCGGATCGCGCGCCGGACGCGGTCTGCGACCTGCCGACGCGCCCCGAAATGGCGCTGATCTACCGCTGGAACGCCGACATGAACCCGCTGCACGCCGATCCCGCAATCGCCAAAGCGGCGGGCTTTCCGCGGCCGATCCTGCACGGGCTTGCGACTTTCGGGGTCGCGGGCCATGCGATCCTGAAAACGATGTGCGGCTACGACCCGGCGCGCTTCAAGTCGATGGCCGGGCGTTTCTCCTCGCCGGTTTTTCCAGGCGAAACCATCCGCACCGAGATGTGGCGCGACGGGCCGGTGGTGAGTTTCCGGGCGCGGCTCGTCGAGCGGGATGTCGTTGTGCTGAACAATGGGCGTGCCGAGATCGCAAACTAATGACAGCAACGCGCGACAGCGAGGAGATTGCCGGCATCCGCGCGGCCGTGCGTGCGCTCTGCGAAAAATTCCCCGGCGAATACTGGCGCGCGCTCGATCGCGATCGGGCCTACCCGTCTGAATTCGTCAACGCGCTCACCGAGGCCGGCTTCCTCGCCGCGCTGATCCCGGAGGAATACGGCGGCAGCGGCCTCACCATTTCCTCCGCCGTCGCCATCATGGAGGAAATTCATGCGGCGGGCTGCAATGGCGCGGCCTGTCATGCGCAGATGTACGTGATGGGCACGGTGCTGCGCCACGGCAATGCCGACCAGAAGAGCCGCTATCTCCCCAAGATCGCGACGGGCGAGTTGCGCCTGCAGGCGTTCGGGGTGACCGAGCCGACCTCCGGCACCGACACGCTGGCGCTGCGCACCACCGCGGTGCGCGACGGCAATGACAGCTACCGCATCAATGGACAGAAGATCTGGACCTCACGCGCCGAGCATTCGGACCTGATGCTGCTGCTGGCGCGCACCACGCCGCGCGACCAGGTGAAGAAGCGCACCGAGGGCCTCTCGGTGTTCCTCGTCGACATGAAGGCGGCGGGCGAAAGCCTGAAGATCAATCCGATCCGCACCATGATGAACCACGCGACCACCGAGGTTTTCTTCGACGATCTGCGCGTGCCCGCCGAAAATCTCGTCGGCGAGGAAGGCATGGGCTTTCGCTACATCCTCTCCGGCATGAACGCGGAGCGAATCCTGATCGCGGCCGAGTGCATCGGCGACTGCAAGTGGTTCATCGAGAAGGCGGCGGGCTATGCCAAGGAGCGCAAGGTGTTCGGCCGCCCGATCGGGCAGAACCAGGGCATCCAGTTTCCGATCGCGCGCGCCTATGCGCAGATGCGCGCCGCCGAGCTGATGGTGCACGAGGCGGCCTCGCTCTACGAGCAAGGCAAGGACTGCGGCGCCGAAGCCAACATGGCGAAGATGCTCGCCGCGGATGCTTCATGGGCCGCAGCCGACATGTGCGTGCAGACGCATGGCGGCTTCGGCTTCGCCGAGGAGTTCGACATCGAGCGCAAGTTCCGCGAAACCCGGCTCTACTCGGTAGCTCCGATCTCGACCAACCTGGTGCTGTCATATCTCGCCGAGCATGTGCTCGGGCTGCCGAGGTCCTACTAGATGCCCCTCCCGCTCGAAGGCCTGCTCGTCGTCTCGCTCGAACAGGCGGTGGCGGCGCCGACCTGCTCGTGCCGGCTCGCCGACGCGGGCGCGCGCGTCATCAAGATCGAGCGGCCGGAGGGCGATTTCGCACGCGGTTATGACTCGCTCGCGCGCGGCGAGAGCGCCTATTTCGTCTGGCTCAACCGCGGCAAGGAATCAGTCGTCCTCGACCTGACCAAAGCCGAAGACAAAACGCTGTTCGAACAGCTGCTCGCCAAAGCCGACGTATTCATCCAGAACCTGAAGCCCGGCGCGGTTGGCAAACTCGGCTTCGCGATCGAGCGGCTGCGGCGCGACTATCCGAAGCTGATCTGTTGCTCGATCACGGGGTTCGGCGAGAGCGGGCCATACGCTGCGCGCAAGTCCTACGACCTCCTGGTGCAGGCCGAGAGCGGGCTCGCCTCCGTGACCGGCGGGCCCGAGGCGCCTGCCCGCGTCGGCGTGTCGGTGACGGATGTCGCCGCCGGCATGAACGCCTACGAGGCCGTGCTGGAGGCGATCATCGCGCGCGGCCGGACCGGTCAAGGCGCTGCGGTCAGCGTCTCGCTGTTCGACGCGATGGCGGACTGGATGACGGTACCGCTGCTGCACCACGAGGGTGGCCAGTCGCCCAAGCGCCTCGGCCTCGCACATCCCTCGATCGCGCCCTACGGCGTGTTCAAGTCGAAGGACGATGTCCCGATCCTGATTTCGATCCAGAACGACCGCGAGTGGCGCGTGCTCGCCGCTGACGTGATGGGCGACGCGGCGCTCGCCGTCGATCCGAAGTTCACGAAGCTGGTCGACCGGGTGAAGCATCGCGCGGAGACGGACGGCAACGTCGCAGCTGCATTTGCCGCGATGGATGTCGAGCCCCTGTCGAAGAAACTGGCCGCCGCCGATATCGCGTTCGCGCGCGTCAACGACGTGGCGGGGCTGATCGCGCACCCGCATCTCCGCCGCATCGCGGTCGACACGCCGCACGGGCCGGTCTCCTATCCGGCGCCGGCCCCGATCCGCGATCAGGCGCGCAGCTACGGGCGCATTCCGGCGCTCGGGGAGCATACCGCGAAGGTGCGGAAGGAGTTCTCCTGACCACTCGTCCCCCGCGAAAGCGGGGACCAGGGCCAAGCTAAAGAAAGAACTGGATGCCCGCTTTCGCGGGCATGAGCGGAGTGCGCGGCTCACTCCATCGCCGGCGCGGCCTCGCGCACCGAGACCCGCCCGCCGCGCAGCGAGGCGGTCGATCCGATGAAGAACACGAACGGGATCGACAACGCGCAGACCGCCGCCAGCAGCATGAAGTCGTTGGCATAGGCCATGATCACCGCCTGCAGCGTCACCATCTGATCGGCGAGCGCACGGCCTTCATCCGTCGCAAGGTCCATCCAGCGCGACACGTCCGGGTACTGCAGCGCGTCATTAAACGGCGAGATGTGCTCCGCCAGATGGCTGTGGAACGTCGTCGTCATGTTGGTGAGGTTCGCGATCACCACCGAGATGCCCGCAGAGCTTGCGACATTACGCACCAGTGTGAGCATCGATGTCCCGTCGGTGCGGTAGCGCGGCGCAAGCGTCAGAAATGCCACGGTCGAGAGCGGAATGAAGACGAAGCCCATGCCAAAGCCCTGCACAAGTCCGATGATGACAATCGTGCGGCCGGATGTGTCGGCCGTGAATCCGGTCATCTGGTACATGGTCAGCGCGGTCAGCGTCAGGCCGGTGAGAATCAGATAGCGCGCCTCGATCAGGCGCAAGAGCCGACCGATGATCAGCATGCCGACCAGCGTGCCGACGCCGCGCGAGGCAAGCACCCAGCCGGCGGATTCGATCGGATAATTGAGTACGTTCTGGATGAACGGCGCCGACAGCGCCATCGAGGAGAACAGCATCAATCCCATCACGACCATGAAGAAGCAGCCGACCAGGAAATTGCGGTCCCTGAAAATCGCAAAGCGCACGAAGGGCTCCGGCGTCGTGAACGAGTGCGCGAAGAAGTAGTAGAAGCCGACGACCGAGATGATCAGCTCCGCGATGATTTCGGGCGAGCCGAACCAGCCGAGCTGCTCGCCGCGATCGAGCATCAGCTGCATGCCGCCGATTCCGGCCGCGAGCGCGATGAAGCCGAACCAGTCGAATTTAAGGTGCGCCTGCTGCTTCGTCTCGTCCATGAAGACGAGCAGGCCGAGCACGGTGACTGCCCCGACCGGCAGATTGACCAGGAACACCCAGTGCCAGGAGTAGTTCTCCGTGAGCCAGCCGCCGAGCGTCGGTCCCATGATCGGACCGAGCATCACGCCGACGCCCCAGATGCCCATGGCCTGCCCGCGCTGCTCGATCGGATAGGCATCGAGCATGACCGATTGCGACAGCGGAACCAGTGCCGCGCCGCACATGCCCTGCATCAGACGGAACGCCACGATCTGCTCGATCGACTGCGCCAGCGCGCAGAGGAGCGAGGCGAATGTGAAGCCGCTGACGCAGACGATGAACAGGGTCTTGCGGCCGAAACGGTCGGCAAGCCAGCCGACCGGCGCCGTCATCACCGCGGCCGCGACGATGTAGGAGGTCAATACCCAGCTCACCTGATCGAGCGAGGCCGAGAGCGAGCCCTGCATGTAGGGGAGCGCGACGTTGGCGATCGTGGTGTCGAGCGCCTGCATGATCGTCGCCGTCATGGTGCAGATGGTCAGCAGCGCGCGGCGCGCGCCGGGCGACAGCGCGGCGGCCGCGCCGATCATTTGCGAACTTCCGCAGTCCTGTTGCTGAGCCCGAGCGAGGAGAGCACGGTATTCTGCCGCCCGGTGTCGATGTCGACATTGACGCTCATGCCGGAGCGCAAGTCGCGCACGTCCTCGCCGGGGGCGAACTCGATGCGCACCGGCACACGTTGCACGACCTTGACCCAGTTTCCGCTCGCGTTCTGCGGCGGCAGGATCGCAAACTGCGCGCCCGTGCCGGGGCTCACCGCCGCGACCACGCCGCGGAATTTGCGGCCCGGGAACGTATCGACCGAGATATCGACCGGCTGCCCGACCTTGAGGTGCGTGATGTCGGTTTCCTTCGGGTTCGCGTCGACCCAGGGGTGCGCGTCGTCGATCAAACTGAACACCGGCGTGCCGGCGGTGAGATAGCGGCCGAGCTGGATGCTCGCGACCTGTGTCGCCATGCCGGCGATCGGCGCGCGTAGCACGGTGTGGTCGAGGTCGCGCTTCGCCTGATCGAGCGCGGCTTGAGCCTGCACGAACGGCGGGTACTTCTCGATCGGCAGATCGGGATCGCCGAGCAGCTGGTTGCGGATCGCTTCGGTCTGCTGCTCGAGCTGTTCGAGCGCGGTCTTCGCCACGACCAGCAAGGTCATCGAGTTGTCGGTGTCCGCCTGCGAGCCGGTGCGGTTGGTGAGCAGCGTGTTCTTGCGGTCGAGGTCGCGCTGCTTCAGCTCCAGGGTATCGCGCGCGAGCGCGATGCGCTTCTGCATCGAGACATAGTTTGTTTTCAGGTTGGCGAATTCGATGCGCACGCCCGCGAGCCTTGCTTCGGCCTGCGTCACGGCGATGCGGAACGGCTCGGGATCGATCTCGACCAGGGCGTCGCCCGCGTTGACGCGCTGGCCCTCCGTCACGTTGATCTTCGCGATCTTGCCGGAGATGTCCGGTGTGATCAGCACCTTCTGGGCGCCGACATAGGCGTTGTCGGTCGAGATGTAGCGGCCCGACGCGAGATAGAAGTAGCCGCCGATGATGAGCGCGATCAGCGGGATGATGACGAGCAGCACGAGGCGCAGCCGCCCGTTCGAGGCGCGCGGACGCACCACGGCCGGCGGCGGCGCCGTCTCCTCCTGGGTTTTTCTCAGCTCGACGACTTTGTCGGCCATGGCGGTTCTCAGGCGGCTGCCGCGGTTTTCTCCACGGCTCTCCTCGAAATCGCGATCTTCAGATTTTCCTTGGTGCGCGAGAGCTCGCGGATCATCCGCTCGATCGATTCGGCGTCGAGCCCGTCGAGCACCGTTCCCATCATGTCGTGCCCAAGCTCGGCGAGACGATCCATCAGCGGACGCGCGAGCGGGGTGAGATGCAGGCGCTTGGCGCGGCGATCGTTTGGATCGGGGCGGCGCTCCACCATGCCGTTCGCGCAGAGCCGGTCGACAAGGCGCGTCAGCGTGATCGGCTGCAGGTCGAGCATTTCGGCGAGTTCCGACTGCTTCAGCCCCTCGGACTGTTCCAGCCGGGCCATCACGGCCCACTGGGCGCGGGTGATACCGAGCCGGCGCGCCCGCTGGTCCGCATAGGTCCGCAATAGGCGGGCTACGTCATTGAGAACAAAAGCAAATTCACGACGGGGGTTACGCGGGCGCATGTCTTCCTGCTTTGCTAGGCCAACATAAAATAAGCTTGCTTATAATATCGTCAATACGCAAAAGCGCATATCGCTGCGCGGCCGTCCGCAAATTTTTCAGACCTTGCCGAGGGCCTTCAGGACGACCGTCGGGGTAATCGGCATTTCGGTAATCGGCTTCGCCCCGAGAGGCGCCAGCGCGTCGTTCACCGCGTTCATCACCGCCGCTGGCGCGCCGGCGGTGCCGGCCTCGCCGGCGCCCTTGGCGCCGAGTTCCGAATCCGCCGTCGGCGTCACGACGTGGCCGACCTCGATGTCCGGCATTTCGGCGGCCATCGGCACCAGATAGTCCGCCATGTTGCCGTTGAGCATCTGCCCGCGCTCGTCATAGAGGCAGTGCTCGAACAGCGCCGCGCCGAGCCCCTGCACGATGCCGCCGCGCACCTGCTCGTCGACGAGTTGAGGGTTGATCACCGTGCCGCAGTCCTCGACGCACCAATGCTTCAGCAGCTGGATGAAGCCGGTATCGGTATCGACCTCGAGCCAGCTCGCCTGTGCGCCATTGGTGAACGAGAACGCCCACTGCCGCGGCACGTAGTGGCGCGTGACAACCAGTTCGGCCTGGAAGCCCGGCGGCAGCGTGTCGGGGCGGAAGTAGGCGATGCGCGCCACCTCATCGAGCCCGATGCGCTCGCGGCCGGTATCGGCATCGACCACGATGCCGTCGCGGATATCGAGCGCCTTTGTGTCCGCCTGCAGGATCGAGGCTGCGACCGCAACCACGTTCGCGCGCAGCGCCTTGCCGGCCTGCCAGGCCGCCTCACCGCCGATGCCTGCCGCACGCGACGCCCAGGTGCCGCCGCCATAGGGCGTGTTGTCGGTATCGCCCATGACGACGCGCACGCGCTCGATCGGCACACCGAACGAGGACGCCGCCACCTGCGCGATCACGGCCTCGGCGCCCTGTCCCTGCTCGCTGACGCCGGTGTGCACCGAGACATTGCCCTGCGCGTCGAGCTTGAAGGTGCAGCCGTCCTGCGCGGAGATCTTCGCGCCGCCGACGCCATAGAACGCGGCGCTCGGATTGGTGACCTCGACGAAGAACGACGTGCCGATACCGCGATAGATGCCTTGGCGGCGCAGGCGTTCCTGCTCGGCGCGCAGCGCCGAATAGTTCATCATCGAGTCGAGATGCGCGAGTGTCTCGTGATGCGAGAGCTTCTCGAACTTGATGCCCGACGGCCCCTGCGAAGGATGGGCGTCGTCCGGGATGAGGTTCCGCCGCCGGATCTCCAGGGGGTCCATGCCGATCTTCATCGCGGCGAGATCGACAAGGCCTTCCGTGACGGCGGTTGCGATCGGATGGCCGACCGCGCGGTATTGGCACATCACGTTCTTGTTCTGGAACACGACGCGGCAGCGCGCCCGATAGTTGGGGGTCGTGTAGGGCCCGCCCACGAGGTTGACCACCTGATTGGCCTCGATACCCGAGGTGCGCGGATAGACCGAATAAGGCCCGATGCCGGTGAGATCATCGATCTCGAAGGCGGTGATCGTACCGTCCTTCTTCACGCCGATCTTCGCCTTCACGCGATGATCGCGCGCATGGATATCGGTGATGAAACTTTCGATCCGGTCGGCGACGAACTTCACCGGGCGCCGGAGCAGCTTCGAGAGCGCAACCGTCGCCATCTCGTCCGCGTAGGTGTGCACCTTGATGCCGAACGAACCGCCGACATCCTTGCAGATCACGCGCACCTGCTGCTCTTCCAGCCCGAGATGCTTGGCGAACAGGTTCTGCATCATGTGCGGCGCCTGCGTGCCCTGGTACACGGTCATGCGCTGCTCGGACGGATTCCAGTCGGCGACGACCGCACGCGGCTCGTTGCAGACACCGGTGTGGCGGCCGAAGTGGAAGGTGGTCTCGACCACCGCGTCGGCCTCGGCGAAGGCCTTGTCGGGCTCACCCGCCACATGGCTGCGCTCGAAGGTGAGGTTGTCGCCGAGATCGGGATGGATCACCGGCGTGCCGGCATCGAGCGCGGTCTCGGCATCGGTGACGGCGGGTAGTTCTTCGTAACTCACCTCGACCAGCTCGCAGGCGTCCTCGGCCTGCGCGCGCGTCTTCGCGACGACCGCGCACACCGCCTCGCCCTGCCAGCATGCGCGATCGACCCCAATCGCGTGCTGCGGCGCGGACTTGATGCCTTTCAGGTGCGTCAGCACGCCGACCCATGGGGTGATGACCTTCGCAAGTTCCGCACCGGTCACGATCGCGATCACGCCCGGTGCCTTCTTCGCCGCCGCCGTCTTGATCCCCACGATGCGCGCATGCGCGTGTGGCGAGCGCACGAAGGCCGCATGCACCATGCGCGGCAGCGTCACGTCGCTGACGTACTGCCCGCGCCCTTCGGTGAGCCGCGTCAAATTCGGCCGCGGCACCGAGCGCCCGATGTAGGAATTCGGCCGGTCGAGCGCGGTGAGAACTGGGGGAGAGTCCTCGACGATTTTCACGTGAGGGCCTCTCCGATACCTTCCCCTGCAAGGGGGAAGTCGGCGCGAAGCGCCGGGTGGGGGTCAATCGGCGAAGCTAACCCCCTCCCCAACCCTCCCCCTTTCAGGGGGAGGGAGCGCGCCTGCACTCGCGGCAGTCGCATCACTCTCACAAAAACCGGTTCGGCCACATCATGGTGCGCCACATGTGCGACGATGGCGAGTTGTCAAAACCGAGGCCTTCCTCGGGCTGGCGGAAGTTGCGCCCGACGATGTCGACGAAGTCGTCGAGATTCACCTTGGCGTTCGGATCGAACGAGTAGACATCGTTGATGCAGATCAGGCGCGACGTCATGTACCACTTGTGCTTCCGCGCGCGCTCGTATTCGGCGACGATGTAGGGCTCCGGCTTGTAGTCGTCGCCGAACAGCTTCACGTACATCTCAGGGTAAGGATATCCCGCGGCTTCGTCCGGGAAGAAGCGTAGCGCCTGATGCGTGCGCACCGCCCAGCTCACTTCCTCGTCCACATAAGGCTCGATCATCTGCGCGCCCCAGTAGCCGTGGTCGCAGCGGATGAAGCTCACCACCGCGATGTCGTGCAGCAGGCAGGCGAGGACGACCTTCTCGCTGCAGCCGGCCTTCAAAGCATGCGTCGCGCTCTGCAACAGATGCGCATGCTGTGCGAAGCGGCACTTGAAATAGTCGATCAACGTCGGCTTCTCGGGCATTTTCGGCAGACGCGGATCGGGACCCATGTTGAACACCGCGCCCGGGTGCTTCGCCCACATGCCGGCGCTCGTATCCATTTTCACCTCGCCATCGGAGAGGTAGTGCAGTGTCGACTTGGTCACGACGCGCTCGAGCTCGTGCATCATCTCTTCCTCGAGATGATCCGCCCGCTCGGAAACACTTTGCGGCTTGATGTGCTCGTTCATGGCCTCACCCTTTTGCGCGCGCCTGCGCGACGGATTCGACGGCATCGACGATCGCCTGGTAGCCGGTGCAGCGGCAGTAGTTCCCGGCGAGATGTTCGCGGATGGTATCACGGCTGAGGGGTCCGCCGCGCGCCAGTAATTCCTGCGCGGTCAAAAGCATGCCCGGCGTGCAAAACCCGCATTGCAGCGCGTTGCGGCGGCGGAAGGCCTCCTGGAGGTCGGCGATAACGCCGGAATCCGACACGCCTTCGATGGTTTGGACCTGCGCGCCGTTGCATTGCACCGCCAGCGTGAGGCAGCCGCGCACGACGATCCCGTTGAGCAGCACCGTGCAGGCCCCGCACACCCCATGCTCGCAGCCCACGTGGCTGCCGGTCAGGCCCAGCGTTTCGCGCAGGAAATCGACCAGCGTGGTGCGCGGCTCGACCGACTCGGCGACGGCCTCGCCATTGACGGTGAGCTGGATGTCGAGGCTCATGCGCGCGGCTCCGCGAGCTGCTTCGCCACACGGCGCAAGAGCACGCCGGCGAGATGCTTTTTTACCGCTCCGCTCGCGTGCAGATCATCCGAGGGATCGAGGTCGAGCGCCTTGACGGCATCGTCGACCGACCCGGCCGCCAGCGCCGCCTCGGCCTTTCGCGCGCGCACGGGCGTCGCACCGACACCAAAATACACAAGCCGCACATCGCTCAAGCCCTTGCCACTCGCCTTCGCGGCGGCCGCCAGCCCGACCAGCGCGTAATCGCCATGGCGACGCGCAAGCTCCGCGAGGCCGACGCGCGTCTCCACGTTTGCCGCTGGGAGGCGGATCGCGGTCAGTACGTCATGAGCTCCAAGGGTCGTCTCGAACAGGCCTTTGAAGAAATCCGCGGCCTTCACGCTGCGTTTGCCTTTCGGCCCAGTGATGTCGATCTCACCGTCCATTGCCACAAGGCATGCAGGGAGTTCGGCCGCAGGGTCCGCGTAGGCGAGCGAGCCGCCGATGGTGCCGCGATTGCGGATCGCCGGATGCGCGATATGCGGCATCGCCAGCGCGATCAGCGGCGCGTGTTTTGCGATCTCGGCGGAGCGCTCCAGCGCGATGTGCCGCATCAACGCGCCGATCTCGACCATGCCGTTCTTCAGCGCGATGCCGTCGAGGCCGATGCCGTTGATATCGACCAGCAGCGAGGGGCTGGAAAGCCGCATGTTCAGCGTGGCGATCAGGCTCTGTCCGCCGGCGAGCAACTTCGCCTCGCCCTGGTGCGCGGCAAGCTGGGCGACGGCATCATCGAGCGAGCGTGCTTTCGCATAGGCGAATGGCGCCGGCTTCAAGCTTTTCCTCCCGGGCAGCAGATCGTTGATCCGCTGCAGGCCGATTGTGGCAAATCCGCTCGCGCTCCCGCAAGCGCGCCTAATTGTCCCGTCCGGCGATTTCGGCCTGCCAGGGCGCAACACGATGCTCGACCCAGCCGATCAGGCCGTTCAGGCCGATCGCCAGCACCATCAGCACCACGATCGGCACGAACATGGTGGCAGTGTCGAAATTGTTGGCCGAGTTGATGATGATCGCGCCCAGGCCGGAAATCGTGGTGAAAAACTCGGCGATCACCATCGCCACCACGGCGCGCCCGACCGCAAGCCGAATGCCGGCCATGATGTAGGGCAAGGTCGCGGGCAGCACGATGCGGCGGAGGATGACTATGTCCGGCGCCACGAAGGCGCGGCCCACGTCGATCAGGCTTTTCGGCACGGCGGTGACGCCGAGCCAGGTGTTGATGGTGATCGGGAACAGCGACATCAGGAACACGACCGCGGCCTTCACGGCGAAGCCCAGCCCCAGCCACAGGATCAGCAGCGGCACCAGCGCGACCAGCGGCATTGCGTAGCCGGCGGTGACGTAGATGCCGAACGCCGCCTCGACAGCCCGGAAGCGACCAATCACAAGGCCGAGCGGCACGCCGACGACGATCGCCAGACCGTATCCGACGGCGAACGGGCGCAGGCTTTCGTAGAGTGCCGCGCCGAGCTGACCTGAGCGCACCAGTTCGACGAACGCCGCAGCGATCGCGCTCGGGTACGAGCCGAATACCGGATTGATGTCGCGGCCAAGCCACTCCCACAGGCCGATCAGCACGGCCAACGATAGCAGCGTGATGGCCCAGCGCGGCATTTAGTGGGCCTGCGCGTTGATGGCGCGCCAGAGCCTGTAACGCGTCTCGCCGAATGCCGCGCTGCCGCGCACCGCCTCGACATCGCCGCGCGGACGCGGCAGCGGCACGTCCATGATCTCATGCACGCTGCCGTGCTGCATCACCACCACGCGATCGGCGATCAGCACCGCCTCATCAAGATCGTGGGTGACGAACAGGATGGTCTTGCGGGTGCGCTCATGGATCGCAGTCAGCTCGCCCTGCAATGTCTCGCGCGTTTGCGCATCGAGCGCGCCGAAAGGCTCGTCCATCAGCAGCACCTTGGGGTCAATCGCGAGCGCGCGGGCGATGCCGACGCGCTGCTGCATTCCGCCGGAAAGCTGGTAGGGGCGTCGACGGCCCGAGTCCTTCAGGCCCACCAAATCCAGATAACGCCGTGCAGTGGCGCGCAGCTCTTCGCCGCGCACACCCTTCATTTCCAGCCCGAACATCACGTTTTCCAGCGCAGTCAACCACGGCAGCAGCGCCGCATGCTGGAACACCATGCCGCGGTCGTACCCGCAGCCGTTGACCGCGACGCCGTCGACCGTAACGCCTCCGCTGCTTGCCGCTTCCAGTCCCATCGCGATGCGCAGCGCCGTGGTCTTGCCGCAGCCGGACGGGCCGATCAGCGCGACGATCTCGCCCTCGCGCACGCTGAAGCTGAGATTGTTCAGCGCCTGAACGGTCTGTTCGGCGCCGTCGAGGCGCAGCGTGAAGCGCTTGGAGACCTCGATGAGGTCGATCGCCCCCACTACTTCGCGAGCTCCAGCGCCTTGGCGCGCACGTCTGGGGCGACGACTTTCGCGAGATCGACCGGCTTCGGCATGCTGCCGTTCTTGATCAGCATCTCCTGCATCCAGGCGAGCTTTTGCATCGGCAAGCCGATTTCCGGATCGATGTCCTTGTGCTTGGTCGCCTGGTCGTAGATAAACCCAGGCCGCGGATCGTCCGGCTTCGCCTTGGCGATCTCGAAGGTCAGCTTGAGCTCGTCGTCGCGGCTCGCGACCGCATGGCGCAGCGCGGAGATCTCCGCCGCAAGGAAACGCGCCGCCTCGTCCGGTTTATCGGCGAGCGTCTTGCCGCTGGTGATCATGCACACGCGCATGAAGTTCGGCAGCGCATCGCGGCCCGCCGCAAGCAACTTCACGTTTGGCGGTGCGATCGGCAGATACTCGGTCGAGACGATCGCGGCATCGACCACGCCGACGGTCAGCGCCTTGTAGCGATCCGTGTCGCTGCCGAGGCTCGCGAACTTCACCTCGCTCGCCGGAATGCCGTTTTTCTCCAGCACCGCGCGGATCAGCAGGTCGGGCAACGCGCCGGGTGAGGAGATCGCGATATTCTTGCCGCGCAGGTCCTCGATCTTGGCTACCGGCTCGCGCGCGAACAGGCCGTGCACCAGGCCCGGCCAGTGGCAGCCGAGGATCTTCACGTCCGCGCCGCGCGCGGCCGCGACGATCGCGCCGCCCGGCCCGCCCTCGTAGGAATCGAGCTCGCCGGCGAGCAGCGCCTTGAGCCCGATCTGGTCGGCCTTGATCTGCATGATGTCGAGCTTGAGGCCTTGCTTCTCGGCAAAGCCGCGCGTCACCATCATGGCGAAGCCCGCGTCGCTCTTTGCCTCGATGATGGCGTGCCGCCAGGCCTTTTGCGCCACCGCAGGGCTCGTGCCGAGCGCCAGAGCAAGCGCGCCTGCGCACCATGTTCTCATGCGGCGTCTCCCATATCCTGAAAATTTGCGCGCATGGTGCCAGCGCGGGCCGGCGCGGGCAATGCGGCTTGTTTCGCAGGCTGTGGCGTGCTGGTTATGACGCGGAATCGCCAGGAGGGGCTAAGTGAAGCAGGTTGAGGTGGGGTGTATCGGGGTTGGCTGGATCGGCGGTCTGCGCGCCGAAACGCTCGCGCGCTCGGCTCTGGTCGACAGGCTGCACCTCTGCGATATCAGGCCGGACCGGCTCGCCGAGGTGAAGGCGCTCTACAAGCCCGCGACCGCGACGCTCGACTACAACGACATCATCAACAATAACAACATCTCGGTCGTGTTCATCTCGACGACGCCGGAGGCGAACCACTATCCGATCTGCCGCGATTGCCTGCGCGGCGGCAAGAACGTGATGCTGGAGAAGCCGATCGCGCTCGAATTGTGGGAGGCGGACGAGCTGATCATGCTCGCCAAGCGCAACAATCTGAAATTCACCATCGGCTATTCGCAGCGCTTCAACACCAAGATTGCGTACGCAAAAAAGAAGATCACCGACGGCACGCTCGGCAAGGTCGTGAGCGTGCTGGTGAGCCGGCATCTGTCCCGTGCGCTTGGCAAGAAGATCGCCAAGCGCGTGCGCCTTTCGCCAGTCGTGATGGAATCGACGCACGATCTCGACTTCGTGTTCTGGCTCCTGGAGCCCGCAAAACCAGTGCGCGTCTACAGCCAGGGCGCCTACGGCTACATGGAACCAGTGAACGGCTCACACGACATCATGTTCTCGACGATCACGATGGACAATGGCGTGGTGGTGATGATCGGCGGTGGCTGGAATTTCCCCGAAAGCTATCCGAACTACTGTTCGACCTGGATCGAGATCACCGGAACCAACGGCGCGCTTACGCTCGACGACACGCAGCGCGACAACTGGCTCAACACGGAAGCGACCGGTCAGGTGTTCCCGATGTCTACCATGCCGGGCGAAATGGTGGATCACGTGTTCGCGGGCGGTATCGGGCCGGAGACGCTGCATTTCGTCGAAGCGTGCATCAAGAACCGTCCCGTGATGGTGACGCCGGAAAGCGCGCGCCTGGTGATGGAGACCTATTCGGCGGCGGACCTCTCCGCCGACCGCAACGAGCCGGTCGACCTGCCGCTCACCAATCAGACGATCTCGCAGATCGCCGAATTCAAACAGAAGATCCGCGCCGGGCTGAACACCGGTTGACGCGGCACTATTTCGCGGCGTCCGGTTTTGCCGGGACGTCGGTGACCGTCGGCTCGGTGATCTTCAGGCCGAGAAATGTCCCCGCGCTCAGGCCTTGCAGCGCAAGCAGCGTGCTGTCGAAGTCGGGCATGGCCAGCACCCGCATCACGGCGATCGCGAAAATGGACGCCAGAACGATCGTCCAGGCCGCCATCTGGAAGCGATGGAAATTGACGCCGTTGGCGTCGCTGACGATGTCGTTCCACAGTCCGGTCGACTGATTGGTCGCGCGCCTGAAGGCAAATTCGGTGTCGCGCAGCGACTTCCTTATGATGCGTTCGTCCTGCGTTCCTTTCTTGGCGATCAGCTTGTCCTGCAACTCCTTCATCTGCTGGGCGAGCTTTTTCGCTTGATCCTCCTGCTGCGCTATGTCGGCAGCTTGACTCTGATTGCTTTGAATTGCCGCCGAACCAACCACCGTGGCCGCACCGATACCCATCAGAGTCAGTGCCGTTGCGTTCATGGTGCCGCTGATATCGTGCGTCACTGCGACGATCAGCAGATAAGCGCCGAGAATGACGAAGAACCAGATGGCCGCTTGGACCTTCGACAGACTGAACGGTCCGAGCGCGCGGGGCGCGATGGGATCGAGGCCCGTTACGCCCTCCGGAAGGGACGGCTTTCCGTCCCGGCAGATACCGGAGCCCCAGAAGAGGTAAATGAATCCGACGAGCAGCAGGACGATGAAAACGACGCTGAGCACCGCATAGGTGACCGCGAGCGACCGGAATGGCATTGTCGTGCCGGGGAACGGGTAGGAATCGTCGTAGCCGATGCTCACGTCGATGTCGCGGGGCGTGGTCGATGGCCGGGCGAGCACCAGCGCCCAGGCGGCCTTCGAGGAATCGGTATGCGCGAGGTCGAAGCGCATCTTTCCGAGCGACGGCGGACCCGGCATGTAGCCGGCGAGCCCCTTGATCGGCTGCGCGGCGAGAAACAGAACCAGCGTGCGCCTGGGCAGGCCTTTGGTCTTGCGGCAGTCCAGGTCCGCCAGCAATTCCGGAAGGCCGGTCATCGTCAGTTCGATGGTGTCGCCAAGCTGCACGATATCGTCGGCCGGTTTGACGGCGCCTTGACCGGCGCCGGGATCGACCTTCGTGTCGATGAACTTCTTGGCCGATTGGACTGAGACGGTGGGCGCCGGGCAATCGGCCGGGGTTTGGGCTTGGGTCTGTGCTTGGGCCTCGGCCCGCGCCGGCAACGCGGCGGCGCCGAGCGCGATGCCTCCCAGCATGAGCAAGACAGCTCTGTTCATGACGTCCCCCGGCCGGGCCGCCCACACGCGAGGCGGCATTGGCGCCAGCATACAATCTCAGTGAGAGGCCTGTACAGGAACGGCCAAAGCCGAATAACAACTGAATGTCCGGAAGCAGCGGAGACGGGGTGTTGTGAGACCGCAGGCCAAAGAACTCGGGGTTGCGAGGTTGCGGGCAAGGTCGGCGCCGATTTCGTGACGCAAAGCCATGTCGAGCTCCTGAAGCGCCCCGAAGTCACCTGCGCGATCATCGCGACCGACGAGCACCTCCACGTCGCGCCGATCCTCGCGGCGGCCGAGCGCGGCATCCCGCTGCTGATCGAGAAGCCGCTCGCGACCGACCTCGCGCAGTCCGCGAAGGTGCTGAAGATCCTGAAAGAGGCGAAGATCGACGCGGTCGTGGGTTATACCCAGCGCTTCCGCCGCAAATGGCTCGCCGGAAAGGAGAAGGTGCGCTCGGGCTCGCTCGGCGACGTGACGCTGGTCACCTCGCGCGCGTTCATGAACCGGCTGGTCGCGATCGACAACTACAAGCGCACCGACGACCCCGCGACCATCTCGCCGATGGTGATTTCCGGCACGCACGCGCTCGACATGTGCATGTGGTACCTGGAGGCGAAGACGCCGGTCGAATGCTATGCGCGCTCGATCGACAGGGTGCTGGGTCCGCTCTACCAGGGCATCGATGCCACGGCCGGCATGATCATGATGAGCGACGGCACGATCTATCACCTCAACATTTCATGGGCGCTGCCGGTCACCTGGCCAGGCGCGGTCTATTCGCTCGAAGTCGGCATCACCGGCACCGACGGCGTCCTCACCATCGACGATACGCATCGCGACATGGTGCTGGCGGTGAGCAAGCCGCAGAGCGAGGGCTATGCGCCGGACCAGTCGCGGCTCGTTGATTTTCTCGGAAGCTATCCGCCCGGCGACATGGCGCTCGGCGAATTGCGCGGGCCGATGGCGGACGAGACCGTGGCGTGGCTCAACCGCGTCGCGCTCGGCGTGCCGACGCCCTCGGCCACGATCGAGGAAGCGCACAAGAACCTGATGCTGACCAAGGCGCTCGATCTGTCGGCGAAGCTGAAAAAGCCGGTGCAGCTACCGCTGGAGGCT
>Ga0310810_10000792_pt1 | contig 32022 bp, 31 predicted proteins | sample NCmetagenome_FD_207641 | JGI IMG/M metagenome (GOLD analysis project Ga0310810, IMG submission 207641) | Soil microbial communities from experimental microcosm in Duke University, North Carolina, United States - NC | ecosystem: Engineered > Artificial ecosystem > Soil microcosm > Unclassified ... | reverse complement strand
GCCCATAGAGCAATTCAGGGCGGTTATCGCTTCCAGCGACTGGTGCCGTCGGGCTTGTCCTCGATGATGATGCCCTTTGCCGCAAGTGATTTCCTGATTTCATCGGCCTTTGCAAAATCCTTCCGCTTTCTGGCTTCATTGCGCTCAGAAAGTTTCGCTTCTATAGCCTCAGCATGAAGCTCGTCAGTCCCCGACGCGGCCATCATGCCATAATCCCATGTGTCTAACTGGAACAGTCCGAGGACATCTCCGAGTCGACGAAACTCTTCAAGAGCCTGTTGCCTTCCTTCGGTGGAAAGCCCCATCTCGAGCAATTTGTTCAGGTCGCTGCGCAGCTTCTGAAGTTCGGCGATTGCCATGGGTGTATTCAAATCATTGTCCATCACTTTCCGGAAAGACCCTTGAGCTCGAGAAAGAAGTGTCGTGAGGTCCTTATCGCCGGCGCTATGACGTTCCGTCTCGCGCAGTCTATTCAAGAGTCCGTAGAACCCGTCCAATGTCTGTTTCGCCTCCTGCAGAGCTTGGTCGGAAAAGTCTAACGGACCATGATAATGGGTCGAAATAAGAAAATACCTCAGCACTTCCCCCGTTACCCTCTCAGACCATTTGGATTTTTCGAAGATTTCCCGGATCGTAAAAAAATTCCCCAGGGACTTCGACATTTTCTCGTGGTTGATCTGCACGAAGCCATTGTGAATCCAATAGTTCGCAAATTCTTTTCCCGTGGCGCCGCAAGACTGGGCGATTTCGTTTTCGTGATGAGGAAAAATGAGGTCCATGCCGCCACCGTGGATGTCGAAGGTCTCTCCCAAATACTTGATCGACATCGCCGAGCATTCAATGTGCCATCCGGGGCGGCCTGTTCCCCAGGGGCTCGGCCACGAGGGCTCGCCGGGTTTGCTACGCTTCCACAGGGCAAAATCCATGGGATGGCGTTTGCGCTCATCCACCTCGACGCGGGCGCCGGCCTGCAATTCGTCCACCTTGCGTTTTGACAGTCGGCCGTAGTCCCTATACTTCTCGACCTGGAAGTAGACGTCGCCGTCGATGATATAGGCCAACCCCTTTTTCACCAGCCTGTCGGTGAGCCCGATGATCTGGGTCATGTGCTCCGTGGCTTTCGGCTCTATTGACGCCGACTTGATCCCAAGCTTTCCCATATCTTCATAATAGGCATCGATGTATCTGCTCGTCAGGACTTCATAAGACACATGCTGCTCGTTTGCCCGCTTGATGATCTTGTCGTCAACGTCGGTGAAATTCTTGACGAAAGTCACCTCATAGCCGCTGTATTCAAGATACCGGCGAAGCACGTCGAACACGAGCGCGCTTCTAGCATGCCCGATATGGGAATAGTCATAGACCGTTACACCGCAGACATACATGCGGACCTGCTTCGGCGTGAGCGGTTTGAACTCTTCCTGTTTCCCCGAAAGCGTATTATAGAGTGTCAGCATCGCAGGCTACGAACCGGGAGTGGCCGCCCTTCGAGGCCAATGGGACCAGACAAAATATCCTATTGCGAGCGCGAGGCCCAACCCGATAACGACGTCGAACTGATGGAAATACTCCTTTAATTGATCCCACCGCTCTCCCATCGCAACCCCGATATAGCCCAGGCCATAGCACCAAGGAATCGAGCCAAAGAATGTGAAGGCCACGAAACGAGGAAAGTTCATCCGTGCAATGCCGGCGGGAAGCGAAATGAAGGTCCGCACCACCGGCAACAGGCGGCTAAAGAAGACGGCAGCTTCTCCATATTTTGCAAACCATCGGTCGGCAGTGTCGAGATCCCGTCGAGACAAGAGCATGTAAGGCCCGTAGCGCTCGACGAACGGCCGACCGCCCCGGACACCGACATAATAGGCGGCGATCGATCCGATGACATTGCCGACGGCGCCTGCCAACGTCACTCCCAACATGGTGAACTGCCCAGTGGTCACCAGATAGCCTGAAAAGGGCATGATGATCTCGCTCGGTAACGGAATGCAGGCACTCTCGATCGCCATCGTGATCACGATCCCGGCATAGCCGAGCGTCGAAATCGTGCTGATGACGAAGCGGCTCAGGATCGTAATGACGGCTTCGATGAGACTGCTCATAGCTTCACGCGCGTCTTGCGTCTCTTAGGCCGACGCTGGCCTCGGATCGCCGGTTCCCATGTACGCAGTTGATCGAGCACTTCGTAATTGGTGCTGTCGAGGTGAAGCGGTGTAAGAGAAACCGCCCCTTCGGCGATCGCTTCATGATCTGCATCCTTGCTCCTGCTCCATGACACACGCGTACCCGCGATCCAGAAGTACCTTCTGCCGTGTGGGTCAACCTTTTCGATGATCGGGTTGTCGAACCGTCGCCGGCTCAAACAGGTCACCCGCACGCCTGTTACGGCTTCCGTCGTACGGTCCGGTATGTTCAGGTTCACGAGGGTCTCCTCGGGAAGACCTTTCTTCAAGATCAATCTGGCGACACGCACGGCATAATACGCTCCGGTCGCAAAGTGAAATTGATCCCGGCCCTCTTGCGATACCGCCATCGACGGAACACCGAGGATCGTTCCTTCCACGGCGGCCGACACGGTGCCTGAATACAAGACGTCGTCGCCGAGATTCACTCCCTTATTGACTCCCGAGACCAGCAGATGCGGTCGTGAGGGCAGAATGTTTAACAAGGCCAAATTGACGCAGTCCACGGGTGTTCCATTGACGGCATAGGCCTGCTTTCCCACTTGGTGAATTCTCAATGGTTTGTGCAAGGTGACCGCATGAGCGACTGCCGTACGCTCGCGGTCCGGCGCCACCACCCAGACGTCTCCAACTCGGCTCAGGGCCTTCGCAAGCGTCGTCAGACCGACGGAATGGATACCGTCATCGTTGGTGACAAGGATGCGCGGGCGAGTTTCAGGCATAAAAAAAGCTGCGCCGGGGCAGCTTATTAAGAAGCGATGTGTGCCGTCTGCTTGTAAATTGGTCGGGGCGAGCCGATTTGAACGGCCGACCACTCGCACCCCAAGCGAGTACGCTACCGGGCTGCGCCACGCCCCGACGTTTCCGATAATCCGATGCTGCGAGACCCATTCTCGCCTCGCAGCCTAGTTGATTGCAACCGGTGGATATTGTTGTGCATCAGGAATGGGACTCAAGAATTTTTAAAATGGCCTGCAAATTGCCGCGCAACTTTTGCGCCAGTTCCTTGGGCTTGATGCGATGACCTGTGACGCGGCCTCTCCGGGCCCAATACCGCTTCACACCTTCGAGCGTATACCCTTCCTCATATAGCATGCGTTTGACTTCCAACACCGTCTCGACATCTTTACGCACATAGAGCCGCTGATTGCCACGGCTTTTCTTGGGCTTCAAGAACGGGAATTGCGATTCCCAGAACCGGAGGACGTAGGCGGGAAGCTTCGTCACCTGGCTCACTTCGCCGATTTTGTAAAACACTTTGCTGCCGAGCCGGGGCTCATTCCCCATGGACCGGTCCTCGTGGCGGGAGTTTTTCCGGGTGTGAAACTGTTACGAGTTGACGTATTTTTTGAATACTTGGCTTGGGCGGAAGGTCACGACGCGGCGAGGCGTGATGCCGATTTCTTCACCGGTCCGTGGATTCCGGCCTTTCCTGGCGCCCTTGCTTCTCACGACAAAGTTGCCAAAACCGGCGATCTTGACGGAATCTCCCTTTTGTAACACGGCCTTCAGCATGTTCAGCACGAGCTCGACGATATCGGCGGCTTCGTTCTTCGAAATTCCCACCTGCTTGTAGATTTCATTTGCAATATCGGCCTTTCACATGCTCTCCCCCCCCTTAAGCCACTACGCCGTCTCGTCGAAGAGCCTGTCTCTTCAGGAGCCTGGAGACAGTTTCGCCATAAGTTACGTGAGGTTAGATAGGCTGTCAAGGACTTTTCTTGGAGAAAGAGCCTGCGTGCTATCGGTCTGAGGCCAGAAGTTTGTATTCGATGCTGTCCGCCAGTGCCTGCCAACTCGCTTCCATGATGTTTTCGGAGACTCCCACCGTCCCCCATTTGTCCTTATGGTCGCCTGACTCAATCAACACGCGGACTTTAGACTCGGTTCCTCGATTCGCAGAAAGGACCCGCACCTTATAATCAAGAAGTTTCACCTCGCGAAGTTGGGGATAAAACTTCTCAAGTGCCCGGCGCAGGGCATGGTCGAGTGCGCTTACGGGACCGGCGCCGGTGGCGGCGGCCTGCTCAACCACTTCGCCGACCTTGACCATGACGGTCGCTTCAGATCCAGGGCGCCCATCCTCTTGTTTCTTATCGACAATCACGCGGAACCCCAATAGCTGAAAAGAGGGTTTATGGGTCCCCATCGCCTTTCGCATGAGTAACTCAAAGGAGCCTTCGGCGCCCTCGAATTGATAGCCTTCGTTTTCCCGCTCCTTGAGAGTCGCCATCAATTCCTGCACCTTGGAGTGATCCTTATCCAGCTTGATCCCGTAGGCTTCAACCTTATCCAATAAGCCACTGCGACCGGCGTAGTCCGACACCAGCATCCGCTGGCGATTGCCGACCAGCGAGGGCACGACGTGCTCGTAAGTCACAGGGTTCTTCAGCACGGCGTGAATATGGACACCGCCCTTGTGTGCAAAGGCCGAATCCCCCACGTAGGGCTGGTGCTTGTTTGGCATGAGGTTGGCGATTTCCGTCACGAAACCTGAGACTTCCTTTAAGTGGTTGAGCCGTTCTCCGAGGGCGGGACGTTTCATCTTGAGCTGGAGATTCGGAATGATTGAACAGAGATTCGCATTACCGCAACGTTCACCGATCCCGTTGATTGTGCCCTGGACCTGCACGACTCCCATCTCGATGGCGACCAGCGAATTGGCGACAGCCATTTCGCAATCGTTGTGCGCGTGGATCCCGAGAGGCACCCGACATTCTTTTTGAACGACCCCGCAGATATTCTTAATTTCCCAAGGCATAGTGCCGCCGTTCGTGTCGCACAAAATTACGCGTTCCGCCCCGGCTTCCACGGCCCTCGTGATGGTCTCAAGCGCATAGTCCGGATTTGTCTTATATCCGTCGAAAAAGTGCTCGGCATCGTAAAACACCCGGCGGTGTTTCGACTTGAGAAAGGCGACCGAATCAGCGATGAGCTCGAGATTGGTGTTCAGCGCGATCCCGAGGGCATCCGTGACGTGCAACGACCAACTCTTGCCGAACAGCGTGATGACCTTGGTCTCCGCTTGAAGCAGCGCCTGGATATTCGAGTCTTTCTGAACGGAATTGCTGGCTTTTCTCGTCGAGCCGAACGCGACGACAGTCGCCTGATTCAAGGGGGTTTCCTTGATCATGCGAAAGAACTCGATGTCCCTTGGATTCGCGCCAGGCCAGCCACCTTCGATAAACTGCACGCCCAGTTCGTCCAACCGCCTGGCGACCATAAGCTTATCATCGGCGGAGAAACTCACGTCCTCCGCTTGGGCACCGTCGCGCAAGGTTGTATCGTATATTTCCAGGTTGGCGGAGACGGCCGGCGGCGGAGCTTTCAAGGCCGCCTTGACTGAGGGCTTGCGTGGAGCGCGGGACCGCCGTGTCGCCATGGCCGAGAGGGTAACAGGAGGAGGCCAAGCCTGTCGAGGGTCAAATCGGTTCGGCCGTCACTTGCCGGCCGCCGTCTGGTCCAGTCCAAATGCGGCATGCAGCGCGCGCATGGCCAGTTCCATGTACTTTTCGTCGATGACACAGGAGAGTTTGATCTCCGAGGTGCTGATCATCATGATGTTGACGCCTTCGTGGGACAGGACGTCGAACATCTTGGCGGCGACACCCGAATGCGACCGCATTCCAACGCCGACCAACGAGACCTTGGCGATGGCCTCGGTGACGGACACAGACTTGGCGCCGATGTCTTTCGCCGTGTTCTGAATAATCGGCATGACTTTCTTGACGTCGACACGCGGAATTGTGAACGAAAAGTCGGTCAGCGATTCGTGACTCACGTTCTGGATAATCATGTCGACCAGAATGTTGGCTTTCGCGACCGGGCCTAATAGCCGTGCCGCGATGCCGGGCTTGTCCGGTACGCCGACAAGGGTAATTTTCGCCTGATTGCGGTCGCCCGTAATGCCTGAAACGGCGACGGCTTCCATGTCTGCGTCTTCGCGTTTCACAAGTGTGCCCTTCCCTTCCTTGAAACTGGAGTTGACCTCCAACGGGACATTGTATTTTGCGGCGAACTCGACCGACCGGCTCTGCAACACCTTGGCGCCGAGGCTTGCCATCTCGAGCATTTCTTCATATGCGATCGTGTCGATCCGCCTCGCCGCCGGCACGATATTGGGATCGGCGGTGTAGACGCCATCGACGTCGGTGAAAATGACGCACCGATCAGCCTTCAACGCGCCGGCCAATGCCACCGCCGTCAGATCCGATCCGCCGCGGCCCAACGTCGTCACGTCGGAATGTTCATTGATCCCTTGAAAGCCGGCGACGACCGGAACGACGCCTTTCTCCAATGCGTCTCGAATCCGTTCCGCCGCGACGCGGGTAATGCGCGCCCGGGTATGGGCGCTGTCGGTCATTATTCCTACCTGGCGTCCCGTGAACGAACGCGCCTCGACACCGCGTCCGCGCAATTCCATAGCCAGCAATGCGATCGTCACACGTTCACCTGTCGAGAGCAGCATGTCGAGCTCACGCTCATCGGGAAGCGCCGCCACTTCGTGGGCCAGCTTCAGCAGCCGGTCCGTTTCGCCGCTCATGGCGGAAAGCACGACCACGACGCGATGACCCTCTTTGACCGCTTGCTGGACCCGATCAGCGACGCGATGGATCCGATCGATCGATCCGACGGACGTGCCGCCGTATTTTTGCACGATGAGCGCCATCGGTCAGGACCCTTTGGCGAAAAGGCGCACGACGATCTTCGTCGCGTCCCGCGGCGCAGCGGCCACCGCCTTGGTGTCCACTTCGGTGAACCGTCGGCCGGTGTTACGAGGGGCTTTCGTCGTGCTGTCATGGTAGGCGTAGGGCCAGTGTGCTTGAGCCACATGGCTTTGGTGCACGCTCCCTGGATCGCTGATCGCGACCAATCGGTAAGGACCCAATGCCGCCATGCCGTCGAGAAAGGGGCCGACGAATTCTCCGTCCACGGCTTCGATCGCGCGCACCTTGGCTTTGACGTCCGGGTCGTACACGACTTCGTCGGGCAGCTCGACATGCACGTAGGCGAAATCCTTCTGCTTCAATTCCTCGAGCGCCACCTTGGCGTGCGCACGCAGATCCGCCAAGCGAAAGGCGTCGACCGCGTCCAACCCTGACAAGAGGCCGAGCCCCCGGTGGACGTCGCCTGAAGAGACCACCACTCCCGGGACGCCGAACCGTTCGGACAAACTCGGTCTCGGGATGGAACGCCCTTCCCCCCACAGCCAGAGGCAGTTGGCCGGTTTCTGACCGGCTCCCCGTCGTTCTTCGTTGACGGGATGATCGCGCAGGATCAGCAACGAGGCATCCATCAACTTGCGCAGCATGTCGGCACCGTCGCCTGTCGGGAGAGAGTCGGCAATCGAACGGCCGACCAGTGATTGAGGATCGACACAGACGGCTCGAAGCTTGCCGTTGACCCAGACCATCAGATGTCGGTGTCCTGAACCAGGAAAGAACTGAATCATTTCCGACCCAAGCTGCTCGTTGGCCGCGTCGATGAGCTCGCGCGCCTCCTCGCTCGTGATCAGGCCGGCCGTCGCATCGTCCATGACGACGTTGAGGCCGAGTTTCTTGATGTCCGATGCGCTTCCCTTCGGGCCAGACGGTCCCTCGGCTTTCAGGGTGACCATCGTGCACCGATAGACGACATCGTGTTCGCCGACCGTCACGCCCAAGCTGGCCGCTTCCAATGGGCCTGGACCCTGATAATATTTCTTGGGCTCATAGCCGAGGATCGATGTGCCAGTGAGGCCGCTTCCATGGCGTCCATTCTCCAACGCGACCGTGAGCAGCCCGAGCTCACTCTGTTCAGCCAATCGATCAAGATGGGGAGTGCAAGCGGCTTGGAGGGGAGTTTTGCCGGCTAGTTCCTGGCGAGGATGATCCGACATTCCCTCGGCGTGCAAAATCACATATTTCATCGACGATACACTCGCATCTTATCTCTACACTTTCAGCAAACGAGCCACTTCCTCCGTTGTTGCTTTGACAGTTTTAGGTTTGACCGAAATACCAATCGCCGTATCCGCATCCTTCAACCCATGGCCGGTCAAGGTGCAGACCACCGTCTCTCCCTCCCGCAAACCGCCTTGACGACTCAGTTTCATCACGCCTGCCACCGAGGCTGCCGACGCGGGTTCGCAGAACACGCCTTCGATGCCGGCCACCGCCGCATACGCGTGGAGGATTTCCTCGTCGGTGACGGAGTCGATGGCACCGGATGAGTCCTTCATCGCTTGTACGGCTGCCTGCCAACTGGCGGGATTGCCGATCCGGATCGCCGTCGCAACGGTTTGGGGATCCTCCACCACGCGACCAAGGACAATTGGCGCCGCGCCGGCAGCTTGGAAGCCCATCATCCGGGGCAGCCGAGTGGTTTGATTGGCGGCTCGATATTCCTGATAGCCCTTCCAATAGGCCGTAATGTTACCGGCATTGCCTACCGGCAGCACATGCACCGCGGGAGCGTCGCCCAATTGATCGCAGACTTCCATCGCGGCGGTTTTCTGCCCTTCGATGCGGAAAGGATTGATGGAATTGACGAGCTCGATATGATGCTCCGCAGACAGTGTTTTCACGATCGAGAGCGCTTGGTCGAAGTTTCCGTCGATCTGAATGACCGTGGCCTGATGCATCATCGCCTGAGACAGCTTGCCCATCGCAATCTTTCCCGCCGGAATCAACACGTAGACGGGCAAGCCGGCTCGGGCGCCATAAGCCGCGGCCGAAGCGGAGGTATTGCCCGTGGAGGCGCACATAACCGCACGGGCGCCGTTCTCGACGGCCTTTGACATGGCCATGGTCATTCCGCGGTCCTTGAACGACCCGGTGGGATTGGCGCCTTCGAATTTCAAATACAGATCGATGCTTGGAGCGATTTTCTTGGCAAGCCTGGCGGCGCGGATCAGCGGAGTATGGCCTTCCTCCAACGTGATGACGGGCGTGCGCTCGCTGACCGGAAGAAACTTGCGATACTCTTCGATGACGCCGCGCCAGCGATTCATGACCTTACTCGTCCTTGCCCTCGATCCGGATCAGGGTGGTCGGTTCGGACATGAAGGACATCCGATTGATCTGGCTGAGCGCCGTTTGAACGTCACGCTCTCTCGCCGTGTGGGTTTTCATGACGATGGGAACGGTCTGCCCTTCCCTCCGCCCCTTTTGCAGCATGGACGATATACTGATGCCGCAGCGTCCCAGTTCACCGGCGATCTGCGCCAGTACGCCCGGACGATCGGTGACCATAAAGCGCAAATAGTACAGGGACCGTATCTCTTCCATTGGCCGAAGTCGCAAAGGACGACGCTCCTCGGGCTGGAATGACGCAGGAGGCACACGACCCGCCCCGCCTTTCAAGAGATTGCGGGCCGCCGCGATGATGTCGCTGACCACGGCGCTGCCTGCCGCGAGATCGCCGGCGCCTCGGCCGCTCAGGACGACGTCGCCGACCGCGTCACCGATCAATTGGATGGCATTGTAAACGCCCTCGATGTTCGCAAGAGGAGACTCGGCTCCCAGCATGGTCGGGTGGACGCGTGCTTCGACATCGCCTTCGACCAGCTTGGCGATGCCCAGCAGCTTGATGGTGTAGCCAAATTCTCTCGCATAGGCAATATCATGCTCGGTGATATGCGTGATCCCTTCCGTATAGAGGTCTTTGAAATTGACAGGCGTGCCGAATCCGAGATTCACCAGGATGGCCAACTTGTGCGCGCTGTCTGTTCCCGCCACGTCGAAGGTGGGATCGGCTTCCGCGTATCCGGCCTTCTGCGCCTCCACCAAGGTTCCGGAAAATCCCTTCCTTTCGTTGGTCATTCGAGAAAGGATATAGTTCGAGGTACCGTTGATGATGCCGTAAATCGACTGAATCGAGTTGGCTGCCAGGCCCTCCTTCAGGGCATGGATGACGGGAATGCCGCCGCCCACGCTGGCTTCGAACCCTACATCGATGCCTTTCCGGGACGCGGCGGCAAAAATCTCTTCTCCATGGAGCGCGAGCAAAGCCTTGTTCGCGGTCACGACGGCTTTTCCGGCCCCGATGGCCTCGAGGATCAAACGTTTGGCAAACTCGTAGCCGCCGACCAATTCGACGACGATGTCGACCGCGGGATCCGAGAGGACCTGCTTGGCATCACTCACCAGAACGCCTGACGGCAGCGTGATCCCACGGTCTCGCGTCACGTCCAGATCCGCGACCCGCACGAGCTCGATCGGTACACCGACGCGGCGGCGAATGAGGCCGGCGTTTTCCTTCAGAATCTTCACCACGCCGCTGCCGACCGTCCCGAAGCCGACAATGCCGATCCCGACCCGCGAAATCATTCCTCGCCCCCTTCGAGCTTCAAGGTTTTCCTGATTCCACGAACGGCTTGGCGAGTCCGGTGCTCATTTTCGACCAGCGCAAAGCGGACATATTCATCGCCGCCCTCGCCGAAGCCGATGCCCGGCGAGACGGCAACCTTCGCCTCTCGCAACAGCAACTTGGAAAACTCAAGCGATCCCATATGCCGATACGGCAATGGAATACGGGCCCAGACGAACATCGTGGCCAGCGGCTTATTCACGTTCCAACCGATCCGATTCAATCCGCCCACGAGCACGTCCCGGCGCTTTTGATAGCGCTGGACCGTTTCCCTGACGCAATCTTGAGGACCGTTGAGGGCGATGACGCTGGCGATCTGCAACGGTTGAAAAATGCCGTAGTCGAGATAACTTTTGATCTTCGCCAGCGCTCCCACCACTTCACGGTTACCCACACAGAAGCCGACCCGCCACCCCGGCATGTTGTAGGCCTTGGATAACGTATAGAACTCTACGCCCACGTCCTTTGCGCCCGGCACTTGAAGAAAACTTGGTGCCCGATAGCCGTCGAACACCAAATCGGCATAAGCCAGATCGTGGATCACGATGACGTGATGCTCCTTCGCAAATGCCACGATTTTTTTGAAAAACTCGAGGTCCACTATAGCCGTCGTCGGATTGTGCGGAAAATTGATGACCAAGATCCTTGGGCGAGGAAAAGTCTGCCGGTACACGCGTTGAAGATCGTCGAAAAAATCACTGTCTTGCCGTAATTCGATCCCTCGGACTTCTCCTCCTGCGATGACGAAGCTGTACATGTGAATGGGATAGGTCGGCGTGGGCGTCAGCACGACATCGCCTGGACCGATCATCGCCAGGGACAGGTGCGCCAGACCCTCCTTGGAGCCAATCGTCACAATAGCCTCGGTTTCCGGATCAAGATCCACATCGTAATTGCGCTGATACCACGCGGCGATCGCATGGCGCAGCTTGGTAATGCCGCGCGATGCCGAATAGCGGTGATTCCTGCCTTTCCGAGCGGCTTCAATCATCTTCTCGACGATGTGACTTGGCGTCGGTTGGTCAGGATTACCCATGCCAAAGTCGATGATGTCTTCGCCTTGATGGCGCGCTTCCAGTTTAAGGCTTTGAACCTGGGCAAACACGTAGGGGGGGAGCCGCTTAAGCCGATAAAAATTATCTGACAATCCCATAGCCGTCTGCTGTTGAACTCTCAAGCCGGGAGAAAGAACCACCCTGACATGTGCGATGGAAGCCTATTGTAATTGCGCACATGAGGCTGAGTCAAATTATCTTGTGATTCTGTGGGGTTCCGTATGAAATCGGCTCCCGATTCTCCGCGCATTGTTCTGATGGCAATCACGCAGCGTAGCCTTGCCCACTTCAGCGGCTTTCTGTTACAACAGCGGCGTCTACACATCTTCATTCGACTCGACCCCCCGTCGTGAACTCAACCGGAGGTTCTTCGTGGCCCGACTCGGTGTGAATGTGGATCACGTCGCCACGTTGCGGCAGGCGCGCGGTGGAAACGATCCTGATCCTCTCGCCGCGGCGGTGTTGGTCGAATTGGCCGGTGCCGACGGGATCGTTGTTCATCTCCGGGAAGATCGCCGCCATATCCAGGACCGCGACCTTCGCCTGCTCCGCGAACTGATCCGGACGAAGCTCGACCTGGAAATGGCGGCGGATGAGACCATGGCGAAGATTGCGCTGGCGGTCAAACCGGATTTGGTTACGCTCGTCCCTGAAAAGCGGCAGGAACTCACTACTGAAGGCGGACTCGATGTCCACACTCACAAAGACCGGCTCCAGCAGGTCATAGGGATGCTTCACGACGGAGGAATCCCTGTGAGCCTGTTCATCGAACCGGACTTGGGACATGTCAGAACCGCGCACAAGCTCTCGGTCGACTTCATCGAAGTGCATACGGGCCGATACGCCAACGCGAAGCGGTCAAAGGAAGCAGACGCCGAATTCGAAGCCATCACACAAGCGGCGAAGCTCGCGTACAAGCTGGGGATCGGCGTCAATGCCGGCCATGGATTGAACTACCACAATCTCAAGCGGTTGACTCATATTCCCGAAATCGTCGAATACAATATCGGTCACAGTATCATTGCACGGGCCGTCCTGGTCGGTCTCGATCAGGCCGTGCGTGAGATGAAAGCACTGCTCAGCTGAATCAACCCCGCCCCGGTAACTGGCCAAGGATCGCGCGAGCCGCAGTATGAAGATCGTCACGGCAAGGCAGATGCAGGCCCTGGACCGGCGCGCCATCCTGGAAGCTCGCGTGCCGAGTCTGACGCTGATGGAGCGTGCCGGCCTCGGGACGGCTGATTTTATCCAGGAGCGATTCGGCCCGCTTGCGGGCAAACGGGTGACGATCGTCTGTGGGAAAGGCAACAACGGCGGGGACGGGCTCGTGGTCGCCAGGCTGTTGCGTCAGCGTCGGGCAAATGTGATCGTGCTGATGGTCTCATCTGCCGTCGAATTAAGCCGGGACGCCAAAGCCATGCATCGCCGCTGGCTTCGAATCGGCGGAGCATCGGCGACAAAATCGTCCCAATCTCCCGATCGGGTGCAAGCGCTTCTCGCCAATAGCGACCTCATCGTTGACGCACTCCTTGGCACTGGCCTCTCGACGCCGGTCACCGGCGCCTACGGCGAAGCTATCCGATTGATGAATGAGGCCGGCAGCCCCATTGTTTCCGTGGATATGCCGTCCGGCATCCATGCGGACGACGGAGCCGTGCAGGGTTGCGCGGTCAGAGCAACGGCAACCGTGACGTTCGGTCTGCCCAAGCTCGGACTCTATGTAGGTGCCGGTATTGATCACGCCGGCTTGATCCATCTCGTCGACATTGGGATTCCAGCCGCATATGTGGACGAGACAGATAGCCGCACGCTATTGATCACCAAGGACTTCGCGAAGGCAGCCCTGCCTGTGCGCGCCGCCTCCGCTCATAAAGGTACGTTTGGTCATGCCGGGATTCTTGCAGGCTCGGTGGGAAAAACGGGCGCCGCGGCCCTTGCCGCAAAGGCGGCGTTGCGCACAGGCGTTGGCTTGGTTACCGTTGGCGTTCCAGCTAGCCTCAACGATATCGTTGAGGCCAAGCTGCTCGAGGCCATGACGCTGTCCCTTCCTGAGACCAAGGCCCGTACGCTTGGTCGCGCCGCGTTCGACCGGATTCTTGACTTCATTCAATCAAAAACCGCGGTTGCCATCGGGCCGGGCCTGTCGACGCATCCCGAAACGGTGGAGGTCGTCCAGTCCTTGATGAAACATCTCGATCGCCCCGCTGTTCTAGACGCCGACGCTCTCAATGCGTTGGCGAGCCGCCCGTCATTGCTGACCGAATGTAAGACTCCTCCCATTCTCACCCCGCATCCCGGTGAGATGGCGCGTTTGGAAGGCGACGCCACGCCACAAAGCGTCAACGCCGATCGCCTCGGCACGGCCAGACGCTTCGCACGCGAACGCGGAGTTTTTGTCGTGCTGAAGGGTGCCCGAACGGTGGTCGCAAGGCCCGATGGTCTGCTCATGATTTGTCCCACAGGGAATCCAGGGATGGCCACGGCTGGAACGGGAGATACGCTCACGGGCATCCTCGTCAGCCTTCTCGCACAAGGCGTTCCTTCGTGGGAGGCGGCCTGCGCGGCGAGCTATCTGCATGGAACAGCAGGAGATCTGGCGGCCGCTCGCTTTGGGTCAGCCGGCATGATCGCCGGCGATCTCATTGAACAGATTCCCTATGCCATTCAAGCAGTCGTCGGTTAGAAGACGAGCCGAGTCAACTCGAAGTGTTCGCCGGCCTGTCATGGCATCGAGCCGAATCTTGCGGCGATCGCTACCATCGCTCCGGCACACCGATCGCCTGGGCCGCGCCATCGGCTCTGTACTCGAGGGAGGGGAATATCTGGCCTTGTTCGGTACGCTGGGCGCAGGCAAAACGGCCCTTGTCCGTGGAATCGCTACGGGTCTCGGCGCGCCGGCGGAGGCCGTCAGCAGTCCGACTTTTGTGTTGTTGCACGAATACCACGGCCGCCTGCCCCTGGCACATATCGACCTTTACCGTTTGAACTCGGCGAAGGAGGTGGAAGCGATCGGACTGGAGGATTACCTCACGGGAACAACCGTTGTCGCCGTCGAATGGGCCGGCAAGGCTCCCGGAATTCTGCCGGACGACCGTCTGGAAATAGAGTTGCGCCACCGCAAGGTTCAGAGTAGAAGTATCGAACTGAGGGCCACCGGCCCGCTGTCTGCCGCGTTGCTGGCTCGTCTCAAACACGCTACGATGCGTCAGAAACAACATCCCCGCTCCCCGCAGCCGCGACGGAGCCTCAAGGGAATACCACGCTCATGATTCGTGTGATTTTGGTCGGCACCTTGTTGTTGCTATGCCTGGCCTTTTTCCTTCAAAACCAGGAGCAAGAAGTCACTCTTCGCTATTTTTTCGGGTTGTTCGAGGCCTCGACGCCTATCTACAAGCCCATCTTGGCGGGGTTCGGCGTCGGCCTGTTGGTCTCGGTAATTTTGTTATTCCCGCCATGGGTCAAAGGCCGTATCGAGTTGCGCCGCAAAACCAAGGCGCTGCAGGAAGCTGAAGTGGACCTGGAACGTCTCCGCCACTCGTTGGAGAAAATGACGGGACGAACGACGCCGCCAGTCCCCGGAGACATCGCCCTCAGAGAAAACTCCGATGAGTGAGCATGACGAGACGCCCCTCATGCGGCAATACCGCGAAATCAAACGAGGCTACCCTGAAGCCATTCTCTTCTTCCGCGTCGGCGATTTCTACGAGATGTTCTACGAGGATGCAGAAGCCGCATCCCAATTGCTGTCCATTGCGCTGACCTCCCGAGACAAGTCGAGCAGCAACCCGGTTCCTCTTTGCGGCGTTCCCTATCATGCGGCCCAGGGCTACATTGCCAAACTGTTGAAAGTGGGACGTACCGTCGCCCTGTGCGAACAGGTGGAAGATCCCAAACTCGCCAAAGGCCTTGTGCGCCGCGAGGTGGTCCGTCTGTACACGCCAGGAACCCTCGTCGATGCTGAATTCCTCGACCCCGGTGAATCCAGTTTCCTCGCCGCCGTGACGAAAGTCGAGCGCAAGGGCCGTCTTTCCTGGGGTTTGGCTGCCCTCGAAGTTACGACAGGTGAGTTTTGGGTGATGGAACAGGAGGACACCGACCAGCAACTCGTCGATGAGTTGGCGCGGTTGCACCCGAAGGAATTGCTCCATGCGAATAGTGAAGAGACCTCGGCATGGCTTCGCACACAGCTTCAAGGCATCAGAATATGCGAGTGCGAGCCATCATGGTTTGATCGGCAACGCGCCTTCACGGTGCTCACCACGCACTTTGGCGTCCAATCGTTGGACGGCTTCGGCTGCCATGATCTGACGGCGGCTCTGGGGGCTGCAGGCGCGGTCTGGCGATATTTTCGCGAAACACAGCCGACTGCTGCACCCGACCATGTCCGTCGCCTGTCTCGTCGCCGAAGTACCGAGGCAATGCATTTAGACAATGCCACCATCAGAAATCTGGAATTGGTGCGTCCGGCCGCCCAGAGAGACGAGGCCGGCCGACCGGCCACCCTGCTTTCAGTGATCGATCGGACCAGGACTGCCATGGGGAGCAGGCTGCTTCGCGAGTGGCTTCTGAGGCCGTTGATCGACGGCGACGCGGTACGTGCCAGACTGGATGCGGTCGCCGAACTCAAGGAACGCCTGGAGCAACGTGTGGCTCTCCGGGCGGCCCTCCGCGCCGTTCAGGACATCGCGCGGTTGAACACCCGTCTCACGCTGGGTCTCGCCGGCCCGCGAGAATTGTTGGCGTTGAAAGATTCCTTGAGCGCGCTGCCAGAGTTACGGAACCAGCTCGCGCCTTTCCACACTGCTCTGGTGTCTGCTCAGCGCGAGCAGTGGGACGACTGCCGCGATCTGTATGATCTCATTGAAGCCGCTATCGCTCCGGACGCCCCTTTGGCCCTGCGAGAAGGCAACGTCATTCGAGCCGGATTCCATCCAGAGGTGGATGAGTTGCGCAAGGCACGGGCGGAAGGGAAAGACTGGATGACCTCGCTCGAAACTAAGGAGCGGGAGCGCACGGGGATCGACTCCTTGAAGATACGCTACAACCAGGTGTTCGGATATTACATCGAGATCACTAAGGCCAATCTCTTGAAAGTACCCGCCGACTTCGTCCGGAAGCAAACGTTGGTGAATGCCGAGCGGTTCATGACCCAGGAGCTGAAGGAATTGGAAGAGCGCGTGACCGGCGCCGAGTCGAAACTCCTGGCCTTGGAGGAGGACCTGTTCGTCGAGCTACGACAGCGGCTTGCGAACCAGGGCGCTCGCCTCCAAGCGATGGCACAGACGCTCGCGCTGATTGATGTCTTGGCCGGGCTCGCCGAAACGGCTGCCCTGAATCGCTACGTCCGGCCAACGATCGACGCGTCCGGTTCTCTCCGCATTCTCGGCGGCCGCCATCCGGTCGTCGAACAACTGAGCCCTGATCTGACGTTCGTGCCCAACGACACGTTCATGGACGAAGACCAAAACCGCTTGGTGATATTGACCGGCCCCAACATGGCGGGCAAGAGCACATATTTACGGCAGGTCGCATTGATCGTGCTGCTCGCTCAGATCGGCAGCTTCGTTCCTGCTGCAGAGGCCCACATCGGACTCGTAGACAGAATTTTCACACGAGTGGGCGCCTCCGATAACCTTGCGGCCGGACAGAGCACGTTTATGGTCGAAATGACCGAAAGTGCGCAGATTCTCAACTGTGCCAGCAAGCACAGTCTGATCCTCTTGGATGAAATCGGACGCGGAACGAGCACGTACGACGGATTGAGCATCGCCTGGGCGATCGCCGAATACATTCATGATCAAGGGCATCTCGGCGCACGAACGCTGTTTGCCACCCACTATCACGAGATGACGCAATTGGAATCGCTCCGGGACGGCATCCGCAATTATCGGGTCGCGGTGCAGGAACGCGATGGGGATGTAGTATTTCTCAGAAAAATCGTGCCGGGTGGCGCCGATCGGAGCTATGGCATTCATGTGGCAAAACTGGCAGGCCTCCCCAGCGTGGTCATCAACAGGGCGCAGGAGGTGTTAGCCCAATTGGAGCGGACGAATCCCGACGTCAGATCCTCGGAAGAACCGTCGCAATCAGTGCTTCCGCGCCCCCATCCGCTGATCGATGAAGTCAGGCAAATCGACTTGTTTTCGCTGACACCGCTCGATGCACTGAACCGGCTGGCCGAGCTTCAAAAGCGCGCATCCGACTCACCTTGAGAAGGCCCGAGGGGCGACGCGAGAACGCAGCTTGGTGAAAGGCGCGCTTTGGCGCGCCGGGGATGGGCGGGTGTAATTGTGACAAGCACGTCCCGGGGTAACGATTGCAGAGCAATCGTGGGGCGGGTACGAACTGACGCGCGGGGCTTGGGTGGGTGAGGTGGAGGAAAAGAGCGCGTCTCGGCGCGCTCGGGTGGGTGGGTGAGAACGTAGGCTGTTTTCAACAGCCTGTACAAAAAGAAAAAGGCGGTAACTCCGAAGAGTTACCGCCCTGTTCCTCACCCGAATTATCGGATTATTTCCCGCCGGGCATATTGTACTTCGCCGTCCAAGGGATCAAGCCGCCGAGCGGCTTTTTGTCCGGGGTCAGGACGTCGTACTGCATAGGCATGTCCTTCCCATCCGGCGTCTTTGGAGAGGTGTTCAATTGCTGTTTGGCCGCATAGCAACCAGCTTCCATTTCATTCTTTCCGGCACAATCCTTCAATCGGAGCGCCGAAATGCTCATCGGCTTGCCAGGGGCGCCCGCAGTTTCGGGAAGCTTCTTGACCGCAGTAATCACGCGGTGATTCTGCTCGGTCTCGACCGCCGTGAACTCGACCAAATCCGTCGTGCTGCCCGGAGGCACTTCCTTGGCTGCAGCCGGTCCGGCATGCACGCGACCCATCTTCTTGAGTTCTTCCCAGGCACCTTTGTCGGCATAGAACTTCACATTCTTTCCAGGATGGACTTTCTGCCAGTAGAGGCCGCTCTCCGCGTTGCCGCCGAAGACGGCAATGTTGATCCACACGGCTTCATCATACGGATCGAGGACGATTACACGACCCTGCAGGGTCGTTGGTTTGCTCATGTCCCCCCACTCGAAACGCTCCTGAAACGATTCGATCGCCATGGCGGTGGAGGCAATCGAGACCACCAGCGCGACGGCGGCCGCGAGGGCCCAACCTTTTATATGAAACTTCATAATCGCATCCTCCTTCAACAGTATGAAAATATGAAATCTCGTCGAAGTTTAGTCGCCCTTGAGGAGCTTAAATCCCGTGATCGTCCGGCCGTCCAGACTGACTTCCATTGCGACCAGCTCTTGAGACGCCTTGATGATTTGGTCCATCAACGCCTTGTCCTTGACCGCAAGACGAACCGTCGTGGCGGCATGGTACCAACCGGCATAGGGATTGTTTCGCTCAGTTCCGCCGGTAAAGCCCCAGGCGCAGCATACAAACAAAGGATCGGGCGGCTTTACATCGAGATCGGTGGAGGAACGGCCGGCAGGAGTTCCGGAGGCCGGTTCGCCGGTATTCCAGTATTGAATTCCGAAGAGGAGTTCACCGTCCGGATTGTCCGCCCATTGTGACCATACACGACCCTTGAGTGTCTTGGTCGCGCTCGAGTCACTCTTTAGCGGCTTTCCCCCGACAACGATATCGGCTGGCCCAGTTGGACCGCCAGGCGCATCCGCGGCGGCGACAAACTCAGCCGTCACCAAGCCGAGCACAGAAAACACTGCAACTGCGGCTAGAAGTACGACCCTTTTCATGCCAAATCCCTCCTTCATAAAAATGACCATCACATAACTGATAACAGGCTCGTTTAAGTACGATGAATACGTTACGGTTCTGACGATTCGGCAACAGAAGAGCGGACGTTGTCACCTCCTTGTTTTTGCGTTTCTCACGCCGAATTCGTCGGTGAAAGAGTCTTCAAGTAAAATCGCGGCCATGGTACTGAAAAATGCAAAAGTGAGTCAAGGAAATGTTTGACCTGTGGATATCTCGAAAAACACGAACATTTCCCCTTCAAAACCAATATCTTAGTAAACAGGGGCAGGTGAGGTGGCGTAACCGGCCATCATCGAATTGATGAATCTATTAGAAAATTCTCATCTATAAGATTGAAGAGCTCGTGACGAGAGGGGGCCCAATCCGGTGATTGCGAGATGCGTCATTCCAAAAAGCTCCCGTCCAACCGCCGAGACTTGATCCACCGTCACCCGATCTATATGCGTCAACATCTCTTCCAGTGACGTGCGAGTGCCATAGATGAGCTCATCCTTGGCCAGTTTGCTCATCCGGCTGTGCGAACTCTCCAGACTGAGCATCAGACTGCCTTTCATTTGATTCTTCGCTCGGTCGAGTTCTCTGCGCTCAATGCCGTGCTTGCCGACCCGCGTCAGCTCCCGACACACAAGATCCACGACGCGCTCGACCTCTTTCGGTCTGGTCGCCGCGTAGACGGTGATCGTGCCGATGTCCGAATAGCCCGACAGAAACGAATAGATCGAATACGCGAGCCCGCGTTTTTCACGTATTTCCTGAAACAACCGCGAACTCATGCTTCCGCCGAGCACACTGTTCAGCGCATAGGCGGCATAGCGGTCTCGATGGCCGGCGGCGACACCTTTCAGGCCGAGACACAGATGCACCTGCTCCAACGGCTTCCGCTTGACGAGGACACCTCCATGGACTTGCGGCGGTCGACGGACGGTTTTTGCAAGGCCGTTCAGCGGCTTTTTGCGGCCGAAGAACCGCGCGACCAGACGCTCAACTGCCCGCTGTTCGAAATTGCCGGCAATGGCGATAACGATCTGACAAGGATCGTAATGCGCATCGATGTATCCCAGCAGATCCGGCCGCTTCAGGCTCTGGATCGTCTCCTCACGGCCCAAGATGGAGCGGCCGAGCGGATGTCGCCCCAAGACTTGACCTGTGTGCAGTTCCTGCACAAGATCCTCGGGGTCGTCCTGCACCATCCGGATCTCCTCGAGGACCACCTGCTTTTCTTTTTCTACTTCCTTGGAGTCAAAGCGCGAATGGTGGAAGAGATCCGCCAACAGTTCGAGGGCTTGCTGCAGTTGCTGATCAAGGACTTTGACGTAGAAGGTCGTCGTCTCGCGGGTGGTAAAAGCGTTCATTTCCCCGCCGAGCCCGTCAATTTCGCGGGAAATTTCCGTCGCCGAACGGGAGCGCGTGCCCTTAAAGAACATGTGCTCGATAAAATGGGAGTAGCCGGCCTGTGCGGACTGTTCGTCGCGGGACCCGGTATTGACCCAAATCCCAACCGTGACCGACTTGAGCGTCGGAATGCGCTCGGTCACCACCCTCATCCCGTTGTCCAGCACGAGCTTGCGGTACACGATGCTTACCCGGAGGTTTGGTCTTTCGTGCCCGCGCCGGTGGGAGCCGGCATGGTTTCCTTACGACTGAGGCGAATCTTGCCCTGGCGGTCGATTTCCAGGACCTTCACGAGGATCTGATCGCCCTCCGACACTTCATCGGCCACGGCTTTGACGCGATGATGCGCCAATTGGGAGATGTGCACGAGTCCGTCGGTGCCGGGCAGGACTTCAACAAACGCGCCGAAGTCCATGATCTTTCGCACGGTGCCGAGATAGGTTTTGCCGATTTCCACTTCCTCAACGATGCGGTTGATCATTTCCTTGGCTTTTTCCAGTGAGGCATTATCCACTGAGGCGATGGTGACGACACCGGTGTCTTCGATATTGATCTTCACGCCGCAATCCGCCTGAATGCCGCGAATCATTTTCCCGCCAGGACCGATGACTTCCCGAATCTTGTCCTGCTTCACTTTCATGGTAAAAATTCGAGGCGCGAACGCCGACATATTGGTTCTCGGCGCCTCGAGGGCCTTCTGCATGCAGCTGAGAATATGCAACCGGCCGGCCTTCGCCTGCTCCAGCGCCTGATGCATCAAGGCCGGCGTAATACCGCCGATCTTGATGTCCATCTGCAGGGCCGTGACCCCGCGCTTTGTACCGCAGACTTTGAAATCCATGTCACCCAGATGATCTTCTAAGCCAAGAATGTCGGACAGGATCATGACCCGATCCTCTTCCTTGATCAGTCCCATTGCAATGCCGGCCACTGGCTCTTTGATCGGCACACCGGCATCCATCATGGCCAGGGTCCCCCCACAGACGGTGGCCATGGATGACGAGCCGTTGGATTCCAGGATATCGGACACGATGCGCAGTGTGTATGGGAATTGATCTTTGTTGGGAATCACCGGCTTTAGCGCCCGCTCTGCTAGCGCACCGTGCCCGACTTCCCGACGGCCCGGTGAACGGAGCGGCCTGGCTTCGCCCACGCTGAACGGCGGAAAGTTGTAATGAAGCATGAAGGTCCGGGTGTATTCGCCCTCCAACGCATCGATCCGCTGTTCGTCATCCGTGGTACCCAAGGTCACCACCGCCAAGCTTTGCGTTTCGCCCCTGGTGAATAATGCGGACCCGTGCGTGCGCGGCAGCACGCCGACTTCCGAGGTAATCGGCCGGATGTCCCCCGGGCCGCGACCGTCGGCGCGAGATCCCTTTTCCAGAATCATGTTTCGGACTTCCGTGTACTCCAATCCATGGAACACGATCTTGATATGGCGCTCTCGATTGGGATTCTCCGGCTGCTTGAGCTTTTCAATGGAATCTTTGAGGATCAAGTCGAGACGCTCTTGCCGCGCAGTCTTGTTCGGGATCATGATCGCATCTCGAATACCCTGCGCCACGAGGGCCTTCACCTGGCGCGTCAGTTCCGGCGCAATCTCCTCAGTGGCCACGACCCGCTTCGGCTTGTTGCCCGACAAGGCGCGAAGCTCGTTGATTTTGGCCACAATCTTTTTGATTTCGGCATGGGCGAGTTCGATCGCTTGCAACATCGTCGCTTCGGGCAGCTCGTTGGCCCCGGCTTCCACCATCATCACCGCGTCGCCAGTCCCGGCGACGACCAAATCCAGTTCGCTGCTTTTCAGCGTTTCGAGATCAGGGTTGACGACGAATTGACCATTGACTCGCCCGATCTTAATGCCGGCGATGGGACCGAGGAACGGAATGTTGGAGACGGCAAGGGCGGCCGAGGCCGCCGTAATCCCGATGACGTCCGAAGAGCCGGTCCTATCGGATGATAGAACAGAAGCAATGACCTGGGTCTCGAAGTAGTAGCCTTCGGGAAACAACGGGCGAAGCGGGCGGTCGATCAACCGACTGGTAAGCACTTCCTTTTCCGAAGGCCGACCTTCCCGCTTGAAATATCCTCCGGGAATTTTTCCGGCGGCGTACGCCTTCTCCTGGTAGTCAACGGTGAGGGGCAAAAAATCGACGCCGGGCTTGGCATTTTGCGATGCCACTGCAGTGGCGAGAACGACGGTGTCTCCGTATGAAGCCCACACTGAGCCGTCCGCCTGTTTGGCGACCCGACCGGTCTCCAGTCTCAGGATGCGCCCGGCGACGTCAAGTTCAACGACGTGTGCCATCTATGGTCTCCTCATGTTGTGCCCCACAGATGCCCACAGAGATACGCTCGCGAGTGATGAGAGACCGACAAGCGCATCCCAGTGTTCACCTGTGCGACGGTGGCCTGCTGTCGACCTGCGACAGCAGGATCTTTGATTATTTTCGAATACCCAAGCGCTCGATCACCGCCCGGTACCGGGCGTCATCCACGTCACGTAGATAGTCCAACAATCTCCGCCGACGCCCCACCAATTGCAGCAGTCCACGCCGCGAATGGTGATCCTTCTTGTGAAGCTTAAAGTGTTCGGTCAAATAACTGATCCGGTTCGTCAATACCGCGATCTGCACCTCTGGCGAGCCCGAATCGCTATCGTGCTGCCGATACCGTTTGATCAATTCGGCTTTCGCGTCCTTCAGCAAGGCCATATGAGTTCTCCCTTTCCTTTCTCTTCTGCTAGATCAATTCCGAAGCGAACACTTTCTCAATCGCGATCCGGCCGGAGCGTGGCTCTGAAAACCGTCCAAGGGCCAGCAATTGTCCCCTGTCATCATGAATGCGCACAGGCATGCCCGCTTTTCTCTGTCCTTCGCTGTCTTTCTCCGGGAGAAGATCCGACCATGCCACCGGCACTCCATGGCAGACGCGCTCTGCGGCCCGTACATCGACAACCACGACAGGAAGATGCCGAAGCACATCATCAAGCGACCACATGTGCGCAGTCAAACCACCAAGATGGTGATCACGGATGATCGCATCGATCGTCAGGGTTCGATTCAGCGTCAGCGGTCCCACCCGCGTCCTTTCCAAAGCTCGCAGATGCGCGCCGACTCCTAGCATCGCGCCGATATCGGCACAGAGCGACCGAACATAGGTGCCCTTCGAGCACACGACTCGGAACGCGACATCCTGGCCGGCGACATTGAGCACGTCCAATTCACGAATCTCGATGGTCCGTGCAGCTCGAGCAACTGTTTTCCCCGCCCGAGCCGAGCGGTACAGTGGCACGCCGTCGATTTTCACCGCCGAATACATCGGGGGCATCTGCTCGATGAAGCCTCGAAACCGTCCCATAGCGTCTATAATGGCGGCCTGCGTGAGGTGTTGCGTCGAACAACGGTCGAGAACCGTCCCGGTCGCATCGAGCGTATCGGTGGTCTCTCCCAATCGAAGTTGGGCATGGTATTCCTTGTCCCATTCGACCAGGTACTCCGCGATGCGAGTGCCCTTTCCGATCAACAAGGGCAGCAGACCCGTCGCGGCCGGATCCAAGGTGCCTGCATGGCCGACCTTCGCTCCCCCAAGCACCTGCCGGACCTTTGCGACCACATCATGCGAGGTCCATCCGGCTTCCTTGTTTACCGCAAGGACCCCGTCCATGATTTCGCATTTCGCAACCGTGGCGGTCATACGGTCTCAGCTACGAATGCTCCTCCGACGAGGCATCCGTTCGCTCCTGAATTTCATCCAACAGCTGCAGCACTCGATCCCCGCGCGGGCCGCTGACGTCCTTCACAAACACGACTTCCGGCAGGTATCGCAACGTCAGCCGGCGGCCCAGTTCGCTTCGGACAAACCCGCTGGCCTTGCTGAGCCCCGCGAAGACGTCCTTTGTTTCCGCCTCGCTGCCCAAGGCCGTGACGAAGACGCGCGCGATGCGCAAATCGTTCGTCAATTCCACATCCGTCACCGTTACCGAGCGGACGCGCGGATCCTTGATCCTCCGCATCAGGATGTCGGCCACTTCCATGCGGATCTGATCTGCGACGCGTTCAGCCCGGCTGTACCCCGTCTTCGCCATCGCCCAGATTCCCTTGGCCTGCCGTGAACCTGACAAGCCCTTGCACCGTCACAACAACTCGATTCGAGACTGGACGATCTCGACCACTGCATGACTTCTGATGAGATTGAGCGCTTGGTCCAGCACCTGGTTCACGTGCCGACCATCATTGGCGACGCAGGCCAATCCCAGCACCGCCTTCTGCCACAAATTCTGCTCATCGACTTCAGCGACAGACAGATTGAACTTCTGCCGCAGCCTGTCTTTTAGACTTAAAAGGACTTGCCGCTTGTCTTTCAACGATTGACTGTCGCCGATAAAAAGCTCGATCGTACAGAGCCCCACGACGACGCTCACGACCTGACGGGCTCATGCCTGCTTACAATGCTTCGGCTTCGACCCACCGCATGTCGGATTTCCTTATCAGAGTTTTGCCGCGATCTTGTCGATGGCATAGGCTTCGATGATATCGCCGGTCTTGATGTCGCTGAAGTTTTCGACTCCGATACCGCACTCGTAGCCTTGCTGAACCTCGCGGACGTCGTCCTTGAAGCGGCGCAACGAGCCCAATCTGCCTTGATACACCACCACGCTGTCACGGATGACCCGAACGCCGGCGCTCGCACGAGTAATCGTGCCGTCGATGACATAGGAGCCCGCGATCGTGCCGGCCTTGGACACGGTAAAGACCTGACGCACTTCTGCCCGTCCAAGCACGCGCTCCTTGAGCGTCGGCTCCAGCAAACCTTCCATCGCCGCCTTGATGTCGTTCAACGCGTCATAAATGATCGTGTACAGCCTGACGTCGACGTGTTCCTTCTCCGCGAGGTCGGAGGCCTTGGGCTCCGGTCTGATGTTGAATCCGATGATGATCGCATTGGAGGCGGCCGCGAGCAGAACGTCGGATTCGGTGATCCCCCCGACGCCGTTATGGATGACCCGAAGCTTCACCACCTCGGTTGGAAGCTTCTCGATGGCTGTCGCCAGAGCTTCCGAAGATCCTTGGACATCGGCCTTAATCACCAGCGACAATTCCTTGACGGACCCTTCCTGAATCTTGGCAAACAGATCATCGAGCGAAACCTTCCCTGCGCCGGCCAATTCTGCCGCCCGCTGCTTACGGGCGCGATCTTCTGCGATTTCCCGTGCCACGCGCTCGTCTTTCACGGCTTGGAACACATCGCCAGCCGACGGCACGCCGGGCAAACCAATGACCTCGACGGGAACCGACGGGCCCCCCTGTTGGACTTTTGCGCCGGTGTGGCTGATCAACGCGCGCACTTTGCCGCTGAACGCGCCAACGACAAAAGCATCGCCGACATGCAACGTACCGCTTTGCACCAGCACCGTGGCAACCGGACCCCGGCCGCGCTCGAGCTTGGCTTCAACGACCGCGCCTTTGGCGAACTGGTGCGGATCGGCCTTCAATTCGAGTACTTCGGCTTGAAGCAAAATCATTTCGAGCAGCTGGTCAAGACCGGTCTTTTGTTTGGCAGACACCTCAACCATGATGGTATCTCCGCCCCAGGCTTCCGAAATCAAGCCATGCTCGGAGAGGGCGTTACGGACGCGGTCCGGATTGGCGCTGGGCTTGTCAATTTTGTTCATGGCGACGATAAGCGGGACGCCGGCGGCCTTGGCGTGATGAATCGCCTCGATCGTCTGCGGCATCACACCGTCGTCCGCGGCAACGACCAAGATGACGATATCGGTGACCTTCGCGCCTCGTGCGCGCATCGCAGTGAACGCCTCATGGCCCGGTGTATCAAGAAACGTCACCTGCTTCCCATGGACAGTCACGGTGTAGGCGCCGATATGCTGCGTGATGCCGCCCGCCTCGCCTTCCGCGACCTTCGTTTCGCGAATCGCGTCCAGCAACGACGTCTTGCCGTGATCGACATGGCCCATAATCGTGACGACCGGTGGCCGCGGCTCGAGCCGGACTTCCCCTTGCACCTGCGTGACGTCTTCGAGCAAGTCTTCACCCGCTTTCTCGACGGCGATCTCCACCTTCACTCCAGACTCTTCGGCGATCATCGTGGCCGCCTCGACGTGCATCGGCTGGTTGAAGGTCAGCATCTGTCCCATATCCATCAGCTTGCGCACGATATCCGCCGGACGCTGACCAATCAATTCCGCGAACTCCTTGACAGTCATTCCGGGAGTCAGCTTAACGCTTTTCTTCCGCGGCTTGGTGATCTCGGCAGGTGTGCTGTGATGGACGTGCCTGCTGCGGTCATCGCGCCGCTGAACGGGAATCGCTCGAAGATCCTGCCATCGGGCGGCGTCTTCCCGCACGCGCACTTCGTCTTCTTCCCGCGGCCGACCGGGCTTGCGAACCTTCTTGACCTTGTCCTTCAACCCTTCGCTTTGAAGCTCTTCCAGAACCTTTTTCTTGCCGGACAGCGCCTCAGGACTTGGCGGCGCCACGGGTTTCGTTACGGGGGGGGGGTCGGCCGCGACGGGAGCACTACTGGGAAGATGCGGCTCATGATGAATCACCGGACTTTCCGTCGGCGGATGCAACGGCGACATCGCCGCGGGAGCTGCGGCTTCTGAAGGTCGGGCTGCAAGCGGTTCATGCCCCAAGGGCGCCGGCTCTTCGGCAGACGGCTCGTCCGCGCGTTTTCGCTTGATGAGAATGCGGCGTTTGTCCGGTTTGGCCTCTTCGATGGGGGCATGAATACCGGCGCCCTTGGCTCCGGCGGGGTGATGGCCTCCTCCATCGATATCTCTTTGTCTGTCCGGACGTCCGGCGTCGGGCTTTGTCGCCGTCTTCTGCTTCGGACCCAGCTTCTCCAAGACCTTTTGGACGGCATCCGGTTCCAATGCACTGCTGTGAGAGGCCACAGTGATACCCAATCGCTTGAGTTCCGGGATCAAATCCCTATTCTCCATCCCAAGCTGTTTGGCAAGTTCGTACACACGCATACGGTATATTCGTTACCCTTCCGCCTCTTGCTGGGCCTTTTCCTGTTGACGCGCCTCTTCCTGCTGCCGTTGCGCTTCGGCTTCTTCGGCGAGAGCCGCCTTGATTTCCTTGTCCCGTTCCGCCTTTTCCTTTTCATATTCGGTGGCGCTGATGATGTCGATTTTCCATCCCGTCAACCGGGCCGCCAGCCGGACGTTTTGTCCATTCTTGCCGATGGCGAGCGACAACTGCGAGTCCGCGACGACCACCAAGGCCGACTTCTTTTCTTCGTCGACGCCTACCTTTTCGATGGTCGCAGGATTCAGCGCCTCCGCGATAAATACGCGCGGGTCGGAGGTCCAGGTGATGATGTCGATCTTTTCACCCCGCAGTTCACGCACGACTGCTTGGACGCGGGAGCCCTTGATGCCAACGCAAGCCCCGACCGGATCCACGGCCTTCTCGCGCGACGTGACGGCAATTTTTGTGCGGTCACCGGGCTCGCGGACGACCGCTTTGATTTCCACGATCTTCTCCATGACCTCGGGGACTTCTAATTCGAACAATTTTGAAACGAACTGGGGATGGCTGCGGGTCAGAATGACCTGGACGTCCTTTGGTGTCCGGCGGACTTCCAATAACATCGCCTTCACCCGGTCACCACGACGGTACGTTTCGCGAGGGATCTGCTCCTGGATGGGAAGAATGGCTTCCGTCTTGCCCAAATCCACGAGGTAATTGCGGCGCTCCATGCCGAGAATGATGCCGTTCACGAGGTCACCTTGCCGGGTCGAATACTCCTTCTGCACCGCTTCCCATTCGGCCTCTCTGACCTTTTGAAAGATCACTTGTTTGGCGGTCTGCGCCGCGATGCGGCCCAATTCATCCATTTCGATGAGCGAACCGATCTCGTCGCCTATTTCCGCTTCACTGTCGTAGGCGCGGGCTTCTTTCAGGGAAATTTCGGCCTTAGGATTGCTTACCGATTCGACAATGATCTTCTTCGAGACAACGGAAATTTCCCCAGTCTTGGAGTCGATCTCGACCTGGATGTTTTCGGCTTGTCCAAACCGCTTCTTGGCGGCCGTCTGCAACGCGGCCTCAATGGCGCCGATGACCTTGGTCTTGTCGATGCCTTTCTGCCGGCCGATTTCGTCGATGACGGAAATCAATTCTCGGTTCATAATTGGCTCTCCACTCCGCCTCCGATGCTCACCAGGTCACCACCCTCTTGGCCTCGGCAACTTGCTTATGTTCCACGGTCACGGTCCGCGAAGGAGGAGGTTCGTTCACCTCCAACGTCACCGCATCCTCCGTCACGTCGGCCAATGTTCCCACCAAGCGCCATTGACCGGCAAGAGGCTCTCTCAGCTTCAGCGTCACTCGCCTCCCGACTGCCCGGCGATAGTCTTGAATCCGTTTGAAGGGACGATCGAGACCCGGAGAGGAAACTTCCAGTGTGTACGCATGAGGAAAAGGATCGGCCACATCGAGCGCAGGACCAAGCGCCTTGTGCGCGCGCTCGCAATCGTCCAGCGTGACGCCCTCCGGTTTATCGATGAAGACCCGAATGACAGAGCGGGGGCCTTGCCCCACGCAGATGACATCCGCCAGTTCCAGGCCCAACGTCCATAAGATGGGGGACACTGCGTCGCTGATGCGGTCGACGACTGATCGGGACTCCCTCACCAACACCCCTAGCCCCGCTTCTCTGGGTATCGCTCTACCCAAAACAAAAAAGTGGGCCTGAGCCCACTTTCCGGAGGCGGCACCTTAACATGTCATCAAGGTCAAAGCAAGAGCGGCTAACCGATCTTTTCAAGAAACCGCTTGGCGAGGCTGCGAGTCACCGGACCCGGCTCGCCGCCCCCGATGGATCTCCCATCAATCCGGACGACCGGCAAGACTTCGACCGTCGTTCCCGTCAGAAACACCTCAGAGGCTGCATAAAGCTGGGCCTGTGAAGGGTACCTTTCCTGAATGTCCAGACCTTGTCGCTTCGCCAGCGCGAGGACGACCTCCCGAGTCACGCCTGAAAGAATGCGCGGCCCTTCCGGAGCTGTGACTAACGCACCGTTATCGACGATAACCACATTGCTGACCGATCCTTCCGTCACCTCGCCGTCCCTGACCATGATGGCCTCAAAAACGCCGGACAGTTTTGCCTGTTGACGCGCAAGGACGTTCGCCAACAAGTTGATGCTTTTGATGTCACAGCGTCCCCATCGAATATCATTCACCGTGATGGCCTCAACGCCGGCGGTGTGGACGTTGATCGGCATCGGGTGCAACTCTCGAACGGTCATGACAACGGTCGGCTCCAGATTCGGAACATAGGCATGGTCTCGCGGTGCCGCACCCCGGGTGACCTGGATGTAAATTTTAGCTTCGGGAAACGCGGCCAGGCGGAGTCCCTCGGATATGTAGTCTCGCCACTGTTCAAAAGCATAGGGTTGGCACAGACCGAGGGCTTCGGCGCTGCGGTTGAGGCGCGCGAGGTGCGCTTGCAGCTCGAAAGGCCGGCCTCGATATGTGCGGATGACTTCGTACACGCCGTCGCCGAATTGAAAGCCGCGATCTTCGATCGATACCAACGCTTGAGCCAACGGCAGAAAGCGTCCGTTGATAAACGCCGCCTCGGACACGATCAGGGTTTCCTCTCTGCGGAAACGGTGAGATGAAATAATCGCCGGTCTTCCGCGGTGAACTTCCAACCCATACGTTTTTCAAAGACGACGTCGAAGGTCCCCGGCTTGAGCGCCTTGAACTCGAACGTCCGTTGTCCATTGTCGACCGCATTGTTGCCCGCAATGCGTAGATAGTCGTCGCTCAGCAAGGCCAGCGCGGCAGGATCATAATTGGGAATCCATTGTTCGCCTCTTGTGCGATCCTCCCACAGACGGATTTCGATCGGTTGATCGAGCACGGCATGAATGACTTTGTCCTGGTCGTGCAATTCTTCCTTGATATCAGGCATGTTCAATGTCCGATCCGACCATTAACTTTTGCGCCGCGGGCCCACATAAATGTCTCCGCCCTCGACGCGCACGTCATAGCTCCCGACGCAATACCCGCCGCCGTCGGTGCCTTGTCCGTTCCGAATATCGAACGCCAGGTCGTGCCATGGACAGGAAACGATGAAGCCTTTGACGCGCCCTTCATTCAGCGGGCCCCCTTCGTGAGGACACAGGTTATGGATGGCATAGAGTTTCCCGTCGACATTGAACAAAGCGATTGTGCGATTGTTCATGGTCACGACCTTCGATTGCCCCGGCGGGACTTCGTCGACCTTGGCGACGGCTTGAAATCCTTCAATGGCCACAGTTTCCCTCGGTGTGTAATATTGATGCTCCGGCGCTACAGACGAAGCGTGTATTTCAGCTCGCCGCCAATCTCGACGCCCGCGTGCTTTGCAAAACCCGCCGGAGTCTGGACCAAATATCGCACGGTGGAAGAGGTCGAGCCGTGCCACGGACAGGTTTCCTGCCTGCAGGGGGGAACATTTTCGGCGATCGACACAACATGTCGGCTTTCGTCCACCCAGATCATGTCGACCGGAAATCGGTATTCCTTGGTCGTCACTCGATGGTGCCCGGTCGATTCGAAGATATAGATCATTCCGCCGTTCGGAGGCAACGTGTCCAAAAAGGCCAAGCCGAAGAGGAGCTTCTCGGGTGTATCGGCCACTTCAGCCTCGATTTCAATGCCGTTGGGAAATGCAATGATGATGGTTTTCGCATCGTCCCGCTGGACTAGGAACATGGACACGCTCATCAGCAAGACGGCCAGCAAGACCATCATGATGATACGCTTTTTCTTCTGGTCGGATGAGGGAGAGTGCGCGGCCATCGTGGACTCTGCGGGAAGAGACAATCTGGGCCCAAAGGCCCATGATAACAGGGAAACTAGGCCTTCTTCTCCGACGCCGTTCTGTTGACTTGGAAAAGAGCGGCAGAATAGAATGACGCCTTATTGCGCCACGCACTATGTCGTGGCGTTGCAATCTTGTCAACCCAGTTTTAGCTTTCGTAGTGAGAAGGAGGCAAGGGTCATGGCACTGCTGATTACCGACGAATGCATCTCCTGTGGAGCCTGCCTGCCCGAATGTCCGAACGAGGCGATTTTTGAGACTCGCAGCGATGCGGAAACCAAGGGCAATCATGTAGGCGACGGCCAGGGAGTGGGCGATAGCATCTATGTCATCACCCATGACCGCTGCACTGAGTGCGTCGGACATTTTGACGAGCCCCAATGCGCCGCGGTATGCCCCGTAGACAACTGCTGCATTTCCGATC